>Ga0209503_10000138_pt1 | contig 50753 bp, 76 predicted proteins | sample SouAtlMetagenome_2_FD_187448 | JGI IMG/M metagenome (GOLD analysis project Ga0209503, IMG submission 187448) | Marine eukaryotic phytoplankton communities from Atlantic Ocean - South Atlantic ANT15 Metagenome (SPAdes) (version 2) | ecosystem: Environmental > Aquatic > Marine > Oceanic | place...
ATAGTATGGGTAATGAACATTTATATCATAGAGATAATATCGAAGGTACACAAAATCTAATCAACGTATGTAAACTACATCAAGTGGAGAAAGTAATATATGCGTCCACAAGTTCTGTATACAGTGGAACAACTACTTTACCTTGGACAGAAGATAATGTCCAACCACATCAAAGAAATCCTTACGCATATACTAAGTATGTAAACGAATGTCAATTTAAAATGTCGGGATTACATAATATCGGTCTAAGATTTTTTACAGTATATGGGCCATGGGGTAGACCTGATATGGCACTCTTTGATTTTAGTACAAGTATTGTAAAAGATAATCCAATCAAAGCATATAACTATGGATTAATGAAAAGAGATTTTACTTACATCGATGATATTGTTGAAGGAATAAAACTTGTTATCTTTAATCAAGACATAGAGTCTGGAGAGATATTTAATATAGGTAATGGTAAACAAGTTGAACTTATGAAGTTTATAGATAGAATTGGAAAAGAATTAAACAGAGAACCAAAAGTAAATTTAGTACCACCACACCCCGCAGATGTTCTTGAGACTTGGAGTAATACAAACAAACTACAGAAGCTAGGATATCAACCTATGGTCGATATAGAAGAAGGCGTTGCACATTTTATGGAATGGTATAAAGATTATATGGAAGTAAACTAATGGAAAACAAAAAAATAAGAATGGGTATTGTCGGACATGGTTTTGTCGGTAAGGCAATTGACTATGCGTTTACTCATGAACTAGTTGATAAGTTTTTAGTAGACCCATTGTATGATACTACTATAGATGATTTAGTAGACTATAAACCAATTATGACTTTTGTTACCGCACCCACACCAATGCATGATAATGGTATGGTCGATGCATCAATAGTTGAAGACGCAGTTTTAAAACTTATACGACACACTCAAAGTATTGTTGTTATCAAATCAACAATTACACCAGATGTAATTAATCGTTTGTACAATTCTATACATGATGAAGATAAACAAAGACTTACTTACAACCCAGAGTTTTTAACAGAAAACTCCGCAAAGGAACAATTTATTTATTCTCCACATCATATCATAGGTGGTTCAACACCGCAGTCTTGTGCAAAGGTAATAGAGTTTTATAATAATTTTAGTTTGTGCGTTGGTAAAAACTTTATACAAATGACACCACAAGAAGCATCTTTTGTTAAGTATGCAATCAATAGTTATCTTGGAATGAAAGTGACATTCTTTAACCAACTACATGATGCGGCTCTTGACTTTAGTTGTAGTCCACAAAGAATTATTGATGCTGTATCTGCAGATAAAAGAATAGGATATTCCCATACCCGTGTGCCTGGGTTTGACGGGAAAAAAGGTTTTGGTGGTGCGTGTCTACCAAAAGATATGAATGCATTTGTTAAATTTAATGAGGACTTGACATTAATTGCGGAGTCTGTTAAAATAAACAATAAAATGCGAGAAGAGTACGAACTCGATGAACGTGAGAAAAATAATAATATAAAGTTTGAGGATAAATAATATGCCGTCTATTATGGATAAACTAAAAAAGAACTCTACCATTGCACATACAGAAGTTCTTTCTGAGTCTCAGTTTTTTGGTGAAACAGATGTAGTACCTACAGATGTACCAATGATGAATGTCGCACTAAGTGGTAATACCGAAGGTGGTATCACGCCTGGACTTACTGTCCTTGCAGGCCCTAGTAAACATTTTAAAACATCGTTTGCATTAAAGATTGCAAGTTCTTATTTAGAAAACAAGAAAGACTCAGTCTTACTTTTTTATGACTCAGAGTTTGGTTCACCACAATCTTACTTTGAACAATTTAATATTCCTATGGATAGAGTATTGCATACACCTATCACAAATGTAGAAGAACTTAAGTTTGATTTGATTAAACAATTTGAAGAACTAGATAGAGATGACAACGTCATCGTGGTGATTGACTCTATTGGTAATCTTGCATCTAAGAAAGAACTCGAAGATGCGTTAAACGAAAAATCAGTTGCAGATATGTCTCGTGCAAAAGCACTGAAAGGATTATTCAGAATGTCTACACCTTATCTTAAGATGAAGAACATTCCATTGATTGCAGTAAACCATACTTACAAAGAGATTGGTTTATTTCCAAAAGATGTTGTTGGTGGTGGTACGGGTATTTATTATTCTGCAGATAACATTTGGATTGTTGGTAGACAACAAGACAAGTCTGGTACAGAAATAAAAGGGTATCACTTTATTATTAATATAGATAAGAGTAGATATGTTAAAGAAAAGTCGAAAATTCCTATCTCGGTGTCGTGGGAAGGTGGTATACAATCTTACTCAGGTTTGTTGGACGTTGCTGTTAACGGTGGTTATATCATTAAGCCTAGTAATGGCTGGTATATGGTTGTTGATAAAGGGACTGGTGAAGCTATCGGAAACAAGGTTCGTGAGAAAGACACTCTCAATGCTGAGTTCTGGACTCCAATATTTGAAACAACAGATTTTAAAGATTACATAAAACAAACATACTCTATATGAACAATATCTTAGATAAACTCAGTGAAGGAGTTCACTATGAGATTATCCCACAATCAGATGATACAAGGGGTTGGGACGTAAGACTACTAGAAGAATATCCCGAAACGGTAATTCGATATGGTAAGGTTGCGTTTGACGGAAAAAAAGACGCACTTACATTTAATTATGATATAGTTAGCAGTCCTGACCCCGACTTATCCATAGAAACAGATTTGACATTTCAAGAGTACTGTGGTAGAATACTCTCCAATATAATTGAACAATCAATCTCGGAAGGTACTTTACTTGCACAAGATAAAGATACGGGAGAGGTTGGTGCAACTCAAGAAACTTTAGAATGGTTAGAAGATGAATATAAACCTAGAACAGACGATACTTAGAAACTTACTCACTAATGAAGAGTATACAAGAAGAGTTTTACCTTTTCTTGTTCCCGATTATTTTGACGGTGTGTATAAAGATTTATTTAAAGAAGTCGCAAAATTTGTATCCAAGTATAATAAGATACCAACCCTTGAGTCATTCAAGATTGAGATAGATGAAAGTGGTAAACTTAGTGAAGAGAACTATCGACAAGGTATGGAACTCTTACCAAATATCTTTACACCTGAGTCCGAGAACTTAGATTGGTTAATTGAAAGAACTGAGAAGTGGTGTCAAGACCGTTCAGTATATAATGCAGTCATGGAGTCTATCTCTATCATTGACGGTAAACATGCAACTCTAAAAAAGAATGCGATACCTGACGTATTGTCAAAGGCTCTTGGAGTTTCTTTTGATACTAATATCGGACACGATTATCTTGAACAAGTAGATGAACGATATGATTTCTATCATGAACAAGAAGAACGTATACCTTTTGATTTAGATAACTTCAATAAGATAACCAAAGGTGGATTACCTAACAAGACTTTGAACATCGCACTTGCGGGAACGGGTGTGGGTAAATCTCTATTCATGTGTCATTGTGCATCTAATATATTATCACAAGGACGTAATGTATTGTATATCACTATGGAGATGGCAGAAGAAAGAATTGCAGAAAGGATTGATGCAAACTTATTGAATATTCCGATTGACCAAATAGAAAACTTATCTAAAGATATGTTCAAGGATAAAGTATCGCAGATAAATGCAAAGACAGAAGGTAAATTAATTATCAAAGAATATCCTACGGGTCAAGCAAACACTTCTCACTTCCGTGCATTATTAAATGAATTAAAACTTAAAAAGAATTTTGTTCCCGAAATAATCTTTATTGATTATCTAAATATCTGTGCATCAAGTAGAATGAAAATGATTGGTGGTGCAGTAAACTCTTATTCTTATATCAAGAGTATTGCAGAAGAAATGCGTGGACTTGCAGTAGAATTTAATTTACCGATTATGAGTGCAACACAAACAAACCGAAGTGGGTTCTCAAGTGACGACCCAGGCCTAGAAGATACTTCCGAGTCATTTGGTTTGCCCGCAACTGCGGACTTAATGTTTGCATTGGTATCGAATGATGAACTGAACTCTATGGGTAAAATACTTGTCAAACAGTTAAAAAACAGATATAACGACCCGACTAAATACAATAGATTTACTTTGAAAGTAGACCGAAGTAAAATGAAACTAGAAGATGATGACAATCAAAATATGGTCACAACTAAAGATGATGTACCCGTGTTTGATAAATCTGAGTCTGGTGATAGAGTAAACGCAGAAAAATTTAAAGAATTTAAGTGGAGTTAATATGATTAAAACAGTAGTATCAACATATGGAGAATTCATCGGAGACGTTGTTGAAGATGCAGATGTAGTTGTAATAAAAAAACCTAAAATGGTTATTCAATCAGAAAAAGGTTTTGGATTTGCAAAAGGTGTTTGTGTGACTTCAGAAGAGTCTCCCGAAGAGATATCAATCCAAAAAACAAATGTAGTATTAGTAGTTAATACTCATGCAGATGTTGTTAAGGCTTACGAAGACTCAGTCTCAGTAATTCAAAAAGTAAATCCGTGAAGGTACTAATCACTGGACATACTCATGGTATTGGTAAAGCAATACTAGAGAACTGTCCTAGTGATTATGAAGTAAAGGGTATGTCTCGGGAAACGGGACACGACCTTGTAAATAATCTTCCTGATACTCTCGGACAGATTAAAGAATACAATCCTGATATATTTTTTAATAATGCATGGGGTAAAGGTCAACAGAATGAAATCGCATTGTGGTTTATTAAAAACGAAAATCTAAAAGAACCTAGAGTTATGATTACTACGGGTTCTTCATTATCCAGTATGATGCATGTGCATGATGAACCAGACTTTTATCCAAAAGCTGTAAAAGTTCCTACACCAGAGTATGCAAATACAAAAAAGAAATTAGGTTTAGAAGCATATATGCACTGGATAACTAATACTGCAGAAACTTATTGGACTGACTATGCACTTGGTTTTGTAAGAACTAGAATGACATGCGGTGAAAATTTAAGTCTTTTTGATGAACTGAATTTATTAGATACAGATAAAGTTGCAAAAAGAATGTGGACTGATATAGAGAATGAAAATTATAAGGATACTTTTTCAGTTGGAATGGATTGCAAAAGAAGTGGTACTGAACAAGAAAGAGTAATGTTGTTTATGAAATTTATATCACAAATGAGTAATATAGGATTATGACAGAGTATACAAAAGTAGTTGAAAGACAAAAAGTATTACTTGATGCGGAAGAATGGGCTAAAGGCATAGAACAAATACATTGTCATAAAATCAACACTTGTTATTATGATGACAGACCACAAGATACCGAGAACGGTTCTGTTACTGATATCACATATAATGACGGTAGAATTGAAAGAGAGAAAGACGGAAAACTCATTCATACTTTTGGTAAGAAACTAGAAGGTGATGCGTTAATAAGAAAATATTTAAAAATGGGTGCATAAAATAAATGGAAGTTGAAATAATTAATCCATTTTACTTACGACATCTAGAAAAATTACGTTCAGATTTTTTTGATACCGAAGGTTATCATGATGAAGAATTTTATACTATACATCAAGATTATGATAACGGTGAATATTATTGTTCACCAGAATATCTAAATGTAATGAGATTAAAAAATCATGACGGTTATCCTGACGCTGGTTTTTGTCAACCATTATCTAAGATGGCTACGGTTGACCATAGAAACTGGAAACCATTTTGGGAATATTGGAAATATGAATTCCCACCCTTGTTAGGTGCAACACACAATGCACTTTTAAATTACTATCCCGCAGGCGGTTACATAGGTTGGCATACTAATCAAAATGCATCTGCATATCAAATGATGTTTACCTATAGTGAAAAAGGTAAAGGTTATTTCAATTACTATGATATAGAAGAAAATGTAATTGTAAGTTTAGATGACAAGAAAGGTTGGCAATGTCGTTGGTATTATTTTGGTTCAGACGATGAACCAGAAAAACATTTTTGGCATTCTGCATATTCTGGTTGTGATAGATTTACAATGACAGTAAAATTTTCAGATAAAAATATGTTAAATATGGCAATAGATGACTTGACATCTTCTGAACAATAGTATATAATACGGAGTTTAAATTATGAAAACAGACTATAAATATGATGAAGATAAATTCTTAAAAGAACTTGAGTCTTATGTTGATAAAACTTATAATCAACATTATTCTAAAAACAAGTTTCAAGCAACGGAGTTTATTATTGACGGTGGACATGGAGAAGGTTTCTGTATCGGAAACATTATGAAGTATGCACAACGATATGGAAACAAGAATGGGTATAACAAAGAAGACTTAATGAAGGTTATACACTACGCATTGATTATGCTTCACGTTCACGAGAAGACTCGTTCTAAAAACTAGGGAAATACTCTTCTAGTTACACACTCTAGTTCTTTCTTACCACAAAAAGTACACTTTGCACCGACTGGTACAAAGACTTTATCTTTTCTTTTTTCACAATGATGTGACCAAAAGGTATTACTGTTGGACGACTGAGACACTACAACCCCCCGAAGTTTGACAGTTCTGTGATAAAGAATATGATTGTGCAGAACCACCTTGTTGAGTTAGATTTAGTGTAGTTGAGAAAGAGCCAGTCAAAGATATGTTTGCAGTATGTGTCGCATAACCACTTTGATACCCAGTCACATTGTTTCCGTCATTGTATGTAGATAGATTTACAGTTTTTACACCGTCAGTATTTTGTCTCCAGAATACATTGTTGTTATCAGAATAAAGATTGAAAGTTGCTTGATGTTCACTATAGATACCCGCAGATGAATTTCTTTGACTACCCGCAAGATTATTATTATCTCCGTGAATATCAATAGTTGCATCATGACCACCACCTTCACTTCCGTCCCATGAAAAAGTTGTATCAGTTAGAGAACTAAGTATATATCCTTGTCCCCAACGAACCGAGTTGTTGTCTCCGTAAATATGAAAACCTATATCAGATGTTTTACAACTTGCACCACGACCACATATTTGTTCAAAGTGTAGTTCATTGAATGTTCCGTCTATATCACCACTACTTAAACTACCCCAGTGTCCATAGGTCACATGGTTCTTATGTCCGTGTTGTATTATCTTTACTTTGTTTCCCCAGTGTTGCATAGAGAAGTCTACAAGGTTATCTTTACCTTCTTGTTCTATATACAACTCAATACCGTCTCCACTTTGCGTGATATTTATTTCATTATCTGCATAAAGATATTCTATACTGAGTAATATAATACTAAACCCTATCCACCAAGGGAGTATAATCTTTATACCTTCTTTGAAACCTTTCATTGATTAGGAGTAAGTTTACGATACTTTGCGTTGTTCTTTGGGTGGTATTCCATGTACTCTTCACTTTTTGCACGGTCTATCTGGTCTTGAGTAGGAGCTCCTTTCTCTCCTTTCTTTCTCATTTTTTCACCCGAACCTCTTTTAATTCTTTCTTTCTTTTTACGAATGTTATCCCAAAGACTTTCTTTATTCATCTCTTTGGTTTTCTTTTTCATCTTATTGATGTATTGACGATATACTGCGGCCTCTTCGGTCTTACCCATTTCTCTTGCACGTTGTTCCATTGCAATCGCAGCCTGTATCTTATGTGCGTGTTTCTTACCAGAGTTTTCTATCTTCTTGACACTCTTTCTTGCAGTCTCTACATCTTTAAATCCAAGACCTTGAATAGTCCCTTTTGGATTTTCATCTGTGTATAGGTCAGAATGTTTTTTAGAATTAGCGGGTTGACCTTTCTTTCTAGGTATTCTAGGATTATCTTCTTCTGCAAAATGTTTAAAACTTTTCATTGTTGTATTATCGTTATGTTCGAACCCGAACCGTCTCCTAATATAATGTCACTTGGTTTCTGGTCAGTTATTGTGACTATCCTTGCATTTGAATAGATAGGTTGAGTAATTCTTATCTTACCAGTTACTTCTCTATTCAATGTGATTTTACCCGCACTCTTATCTACTAAAGTATTGTACTGAGTATCTTGGTCAAAACCAACTGTTGTACCTTCTATATTTATACTATCTATCTCTTCTGACTTCCTATCTAACTCAGTAAGTTTGTCTAAATCTGCAACAATGTCTAATACATCTTGTAAAAAGTCTACATCTAACAAGTCTATATCTAATTCAGTAAACTCAAATTCATCTTTATTATCTAACGCATCATCTTCTAATGCATCAAATTCTAAATAATCTATATCTAATATATTATCTTTATCATCGTTACTTTGTTCTTCTTCTTGTGCAATCTTTTGTATTTCTTTTGGTGGATTTACAATAAACATGTTATCAATCATAGGAATAGTAATACCTTGTAGAATAACAGTTTCTTTTGGTATGACATCATAACTTTGTACCAGAGTTGCTTGATATGCTTCGTCCAGAACAATCTCTCCACCTAGATTAGAGACAATGACTGAACCAGAAGGAGCTCCAGTTTCATCTGGTAAAAGAACTACTAAAGTTCTACCCAGTTCATCTACCGTGACCGTAAAGTCAGTTCCACGAATACCAATCGTTGCAGAACTTGTATTGATACTAATATTTTCTTTTGGTATTTTACCAGTCTTACTGGTAACAAATCTCGCAGTACCTTTTGCAAAGGTAAGTGCAAGAGTAGATTTTGTAGGGTTGGGGTCATAGATAAATTTATCTACAATGACCATAGAATGTTCTGTTATGGTAAAAACACTTTCGTCAATTAGTTCAACTTTCATACGACCCTTCATGGTTTCCATTTTATCCATGAAAAGAACCGAAAGGTCTACTGAACCTTCGTATGACTCTCCCGTCTGACGAGTGACTTGACTTGCACCCGTAGACTCTCGAACATCACCAATAGGTTCTGCGTATAATACAGAACCTATCAGTAATAAACTACTCGCCAGTATCTTGTTGAATAATCGTAATTTCTGAACCGTCTGTAACAAAACTTGCATCTAATATCGCCTCAGTACTTGATAAACTTGTACCCGTCCTTTGACCCACAAAGACATAGTTTTTATCTCCAGTAAGGTCTACAGACATTTTATTATCACTACCGTCTTCTTGAGTTGTTAATATCCAGTTGTTCGAACCAGTGATATCCCAATCCCAAGTTGCGTTTGCAGAGTTTACAAATGCACCAATTGTGTTAGATGCACCAGAACCGTCTACTAGTAAATCTAAATTTAGACCGTCTGCACTACCTTCGGTAATAGTCCAACTATCCCAATATGCGGCTGTCGAACCATAGTTGTTAGTACACGCAGAACCACCACACGTACCACCGTATGTACCATATTGCGTAATGTTTCCATTTTGAAACGTATGTGCGGAGTAAGTTTGAAATCCCGCACTATTGTTAAAGAACGCACCGTCTCCTAAATTATTAGGAGTATTATAAGTTTCAGATTTATTACCAAACCTAAATGTCAATTGATTACTACTTCCTTGTAGGTCAACATTTAAATCGATATTATCTGCACTATAATTACTATTAGTATTTCCAGTGACATCACCAATCAACTGATTAATTCTGTTTGAAGAACCAGCGACATTGTAGTCGATATTAAATCCAGTGGACGCAATATCACCAAACAATAAGTTTGAACTACCATTGAACAACCAATATGCATTACCGTCTTCCAACTGCATTTTCATATCGGACGCAGAAGAACCCGTACTTGTATTTTGACCAATCAGGTTTCCATTACCCGTTTGTTCAATAATTAATTCAAGTCCGTCTCCTACTTGTTCAATATATATCTCGTTGTCTGCAAACATAATTACAGGCAAATGTGTAATATAAAATAATAACAAACCGAGAACTACTCTCATTTTTTCTCCTTTATTTGGTGTCTATCGTTTGTCCCGTCATTCATATGCGGGTGTCGATGTCCACCTTCTATTTCCCAATAACCCCTATCGTGGCCTTGGTAAATAAGTTCTAATACCGCAACTTCAATCGCAGAACGTGTCGCATATGTGACACTTTCATTAAATCCGTTACCGTCTTCAATTTCCAATAACTGTGTATCCATATCAAAAAATCGGAATACATCATATCCACCACCTACAGATAAGATTGTTTTCTTTGTCTGTACGTTTAACAAAACCTCTCCAGTTAGTGTTGATACTACTCGCACACTAACGACTACTGAGTCTCTTCTATACGTAGTCGATGCACCAATACCTAACCACCTTGCACCACGACCACCAGACTCTAAGTTAGTATCGTATCCTACAATACCACCTTCTACTAATAATCCCGCAAATAATAAAGGACTTAACTTTTTCTTTTCGTTAAACTCCTCTCTCGCACTTCTTATAATCTGTCTTTCTTTGACAAGTGCATCTATATTTGTTCTCTCTACAACTCTAAACCATTCTCCTTTACCCGCAGTTTTCAGTGCATCAATCAGTAAAGTTTCTGCACCTTGAGTCACTGCAGTAGAAAAGTCAGAAAAGTTATCTCTATATTTTCTTTGACCAGTCTTATCTAAAAACTGATATACTGCAACTACTACCTTATCACCTTTAGGTGGATTAATTTTTTTCAGTGCTTCGGTTGTTGGTATGTTTTCAACACTTGCACTCTCACGACACATAAATTGTTCATCTTCACAATCTATTTCATGAAACTTAGTTATACTTGCACACCCGCACATGACTACGATTAGTCCGAGTATAACAAAAAATCTCATTAGAATAAACCACTTCCTATCGGTACATCTAAACTTGTTGTTGTATTATCCTCACTGGTAATTGATATTCTTATAACATCAACACCGTCTATTCCACAACCAGTGCATACTTCATAACTTATACTGTTTCCCATTAAATCAAAGAAACCTTCTAATGAAGCGTCTACCTCTTCTGTACCGAACATCTTATCTACTAGTTGTTTGGATATCTGTGCATAAATCCTAGACTCTAAATTTCTTAGGAATTTTGCTTGTGTTGTTCCTTCTGCATCTCTTTCTGCAGCCGCAATCGCAGACTCTAAGTCATCTGCAATTTTACCTCTTCTACTTTTCTCTTGGTTTTCAATTGTTAGATAATGAGATGACGTAGATATACCAGAGAAACTAGGACTCTTAAATTTATGTACTACTTCGGAAGTGTATAGGTATATATTACTTGCGAGTAGACTTAGTATCCAAGTTATTGTTAGTATTTTTTTCATTGTTTTCTCTACTTTTTTGTTGATTTCTGTATTCTATTACAGTGTTTACCTTTTGTTGTAATCTAATTAAATCATTATCTAACATTCTTATTTGGTCAAGGAGATTGATTAACATTGTATGTGACGCACTAATCGTTGGTTTCAACTTAGTAGTCACATATTGCCATACATACCAGATAAAATATCCCATACCAAAAGTCATTAGAACGGGATATCCTAATTCATTAATAATTAAAACTATTTGGTCAATGTTCATTAATCTCGTCTCGCATCAATTTTACCGTCTTCCATAAAATTTTCCGCACGAGCAACCCTATCTACATCGGGTCTTAATTCCAAAGCCTCACTGACGATTAAATCTATTTTAATCATGTCGTTATTCATTTGACGAACTCTAGACTCTAATCCTTTCATGATGTTAGTAAGTCCTTGTACCGAACCCGCAACACCGTCTAGAATGTATTTCAATGTCAGAAAGATAAAGAAACCCATAACGATAGCTGAACCTATCGGAATTCCTACTTCCATTAATAATTTTACTACAGTTGTCATACACTCCTATTTATAAGAAAAGGGGTTTAAAAAACGAATATATACTAGAACAACTTGACAATTATTGTTTTGTCATGTATAATTCTAAAAAATTATAATATTGGAGTAATATAATGAAAAAACTTTTAGTATTAATAGTTCTTTTATCTGCACCGATTTTTGCAGAGAATTGGGATAGAGAACAACTAAACTTTAAAGTCCAAACTAAAGATGTCCATTATAGGTACAGACATTACTTTGGAGAGAGTGATAAAACACATCATCAATTAGGATACAAATATGAGAACTGGCAGTTTTCATATCAGTACATTGAAAAGAAAGGTAGGATTGAACACCGACCTAGAGTATCCGTAAAACTCTTCAAACAAGATAATGGTTTCTACTTTAGACCTAGAGTAGAGTATCGTGATATCGAAGGTAAAAAAAGTAACACTTATTACTTTAGAGTATTAACAACTCTTGGTTATAAGGGGAACTTTAATTGTAATTCAGACTTAGTTTGTTTTGCACCACAAGTTCATTTCTCACCTAGATTTGCATTTGCAAAAGACGGAGTAGATGACGGAGACTTTGAAGATATTCAAACTGATATCATGTTAAATATTAAGTTTGGTAAAAAGTTCACTATAAGGCCTGGGGTTAGATACATAGTAGATGATGACTACAATACCGACAAACTCTACGCAACCTTACAGTTTAGTGTCAAATTCTAAGTACCAAGTATTTGATAACTTTTTAGAAGACCCAGATGAAGTATTGGAGTACGCAAGTACATGTCAATACTTCACTGCGGAAGAATATCTAAAAATAAATAAACTAGAGTCTAAAGGATATTGGCCTGGACTCCGAAGTAATGATTTAAAATTAGAATTTCCTGATATTGTAAATCAATTAAATACTCAATTCAATATCAAAGTAGGTTGGTTAACATTTTATCAACATTTAGTATCCCAGAACTTAGGAGAACCCGTACCACATATCGACAGAGCATGGGATTTTTCTGGAGTCATCTATCTAAAAGGAAGTGACGGTACATGGATAGATAATGAGACTGTTCCTTTTAAATATAATCGTGCAGTTTGTTTTGATGCACATACACCACACCACCCATTACATAGTACTACTGACCGTTTAGTTCTTACCTTCTTTTCTAAGTACGTATAACTGCGACATATTCTGTCGTCTTAAAACATTATTTTCAAAATAAGTATTGACTTTTGTTGTTAAATACCCTATAATACTTATTATGAAATCAAGAAAACTTAACACTGAACTCCAATCAAGAGTCTTTAAACTGATAGAAAAAGTAGGAAATGCTACTGAACTTAATACCGTAATAAGAGAGATGCAATCTCAATGGGACGATGTAGTAAAAAACTCTTTGGTGGTTGGTGACTATGTAAATGTAGTTGAGGTTAAAAAAACTAAAACCGTTAAAACTAAAGGTTGGGTTAAAAAGGTTAATAAATCAAAAGCCTTGGTTGAAATGAGAGGTGGTTCATACAGAGTTCCTTTCAGTATGATAGAAAAATTAAATAAGTAGAGGTAAAAATGTCCGTAGACAAAAAAATAGGTAGAAACCGTGCGGGGACTTTTGGTCGCACCACTGGGGGTTATTCTCCGAAAGTTGCGAAAATGTTCAAAAGGTTCGGTTCTAAAGGTGCGAGAAGAGTCGCAAAAAACAATTTGAAAATAAGTCTTGACAATTCTTGTTAGACTTGTTATAATAACAACATAAATTAGAGAGGTAAATAAATGTCAAACAATTACAACGAAGCAATCCAAGACCAAATAGAAATGCAAGTCTTAGGTGCAAATTATTCTTTTGAAGATTTACTAGATGAACTTCAAATGTCTTATCAAGATGCATATGAAGAAAAGTTCGTCTATGACGACTTAATCGATTTAGTAATTCAAAAAAGATTTGACGAAAGTCCACAACTATAAGAGAGGTATATATGAAACAAAATATTAGTTATGAAGTATCCGAAGATACGAGTAATATCGGTGGTACATGTCTTCAAACATCATTCAGTGAAATGGGTATCAAACCAATGACATTCAAAGAATTAGTTGGTGTACTTGGTGCTCCCACTGACATTATGTTCGGAGACGAAAAAAGTGAATACACTTGGGCAGTTGAAGGTAAAAGATATTTCTTCAATGAAGAATTACAATGTGATGATTTTGAAACTTTCGAGTTCACTATCTATGATTGGAGAGCAAGTCTTTATGGAAATCAGTCTTTAGAGACCATGCCTGTAGATTGGCATGTCGGTGGTTTCGACTACAACTCAAGTGTAGATTACGCATACAGAATTTTGGTTAAAGAAATGAAACCCGAATATAATTTTAATAAATTACCCAAGAATATTTCTTGGGTGCAATCATAAGGAGGCTATATGGTAGCAGCAGTAGAAACCATGGCGTATGCGGGGGAAGTCCCTTGGCATGGGTTAGGTACTAAAGTCAGTGATGATTTAACACCTAATCAAATCATGGTAAAAGCAAGACTTGATTGGCAAGTCGACAAGGTGCCAACCTATGCAAAGGTTGGTGATATAGAAGTTCCTACGGGTCAAGAGGCACTCGTAAGAAGTTCTGACAATAAGGTTCTTACTCAGGTGGGTAAGAAGTGGTATCCCGTACAGAATGAAGAAGCGTTCGAGTTCTTTTCGGAATACTGTTATGCGGGTGACATGAGTATGGAAACTGCGGGGTCTTTAAGAGACGGTAAAATGGTTTGGGGACTTGCAAAAGTCAAAGAGTCATTTAGTGTCGGTAAGGAAGACCAAGTTGACTCATACTTATTATTTGCAAATCCGCATGAGTACGGTAAGTCTATTGATATTAGATTTACTCCTATCAGGGTGGTATGTAATAATACTTTGAGTATGGCACTTGCATCGGTTAAAAACCAAGGTGCAAAACTTAACCATAGAAAAGTATTTGACGCAAACCACGTCAAAGAGACTATGGGTCTTGCAAGTGAGAAGTTCGCACAGTACAAAGAAGTTGCGGAGTTTCTTGCGAGTAAGAAGTTTAGTTCAAAGGCAATCATTGAGTATTACAATGAAGTCTTTCCTAGAACTTACCAAGGTAAGAAAAAGGTCAAGATTAATACATACAAAAACTTGTCTGCAAATGGACAAGATGCGTATGCAGTCTTGGAGACTCAGCCTGGTGCAGAACTAGGTGCGAAAAACACTTGGTGGGACGCATTAAATAGTGTGACTTACTTAACCGACCACAAACTCGGTAGAGAGTCAGACTCAAGAATGGCGTCTGCATGGTTTGGTAGAAACCAAACTAGAAAGATTAAAGCTGTTGAACTTGCGGTAGAGTACGCAGAAGCGGCATAATCTAACTGTTAAGGAAAGTCAATCTTAGGGTTGACTTTTCTTGCATATATAAAAGTATGAAGATTGATTTATATAAAAACGCAGAGTCTTTTGCACAATCAAAAAGATTTACTGATTGGAAAAAAGAATTTGTAAAAACAGATTTATATAAAAAACTAGAAGAAAACTATGACTATGTATTTGATTGGTGGGATTTTAAATTTAGAATGGAACGTAGTTCGTTTTTTTCTCCAAGACATTATCTTGTTTCTAAAATAACGGGTCTTGTTGGATTTTACTTAATAGAAAATTATTTAGATACAACCGAACAAATAATTGATGTTGGTTGTGGAGTGAACTATTGGAATAAATATTATGATGTACACGGAGTAGACCCTAACTATTTTCCTGACGCAGATTATGAATACGAACACTATGAAGATTGGAACAACTATTACAATAAATTTAAAGGTTGTCATAAGAATATTATGAGTCAATGTGCATTACATTTTGTATCGGACATAGGAAGTGTTCTAAAGGATTATCACGGTTTACTAGAAAAAGGTGGTAAAGGTTTTGCGAGTTTGAATTTAATTAGACTATATGAAAACAATAACTCTACATCTTTAACTAAACAGTTAAATAAACTAAAACCAATAGAAGATATTATAGAAGAAGTGATTGTAGTAGAAGAACCACATGCAAGTGGACTAGACGGGAACTTACATATTATATTTAAAAAGACTTGACAATTCTTGTATAAATAGGTATAATGATAATCAGAATGGGGAATTGTACATGGAAAACAATTTAGAATTAAAAACAATAATCGCACCAAATCTCTTGGAAGATTTTGTATTAGGGTCTATACACGATTTATTTAAAGATAAAAAGATTGTGATATTTGGATTGCCTGGTGCATTTACACCAACGTGTTCTTCTACACACTTGCCTGGCTATGAAGAAAACTTTGCAAAATTCAAAGAACTTGGTATAGATGAAGTTGTTTGTATGTCAGTGAATGATGATTTTGTTATGCAGGCATGGGGTAAAAGTTTAGGTATTGAGAATGTTAAACTACTTGCAGACGGTAATCTAGAACTCACGGACTATTTTGGAATGAGAGTTTCTAAAGAGAATGTAGGAATGGGGAATAGATGTTGGAGATTTTCTGCATACGTAGATAACGGAACACCTAAGATGATGTTCGTTGAAGACGGTATGACGGACGACAGTCCACAAGACCCTTTAGAGAAATCAGATGCAGATAGTATGATTGCATACTTAGAAGTAATACTTGCAAAACCAAAACCTAAAAGAAAAAGAACAACTAGAAAAAAGAAAACAAATGTGGAGTCTACTAAAAAGTAAATTAGAATTTATTAATTTAAATTTTTCAAAACATAAAAAAAGTGAGAAAGAAGATGACACTTGTCCTTATGAAGAATTTATAAAGGAACAAGAAGAAGTCTTAAAAGATGATGATAGAAAACAAAAAGTTCATTCATGAACCCATAAAACTTTCGGAAATGAAATCGGTTACTACTGAACAAGGTAGGAGATACGAAACACCCGAAGGATTAGAACTACCTTCAATCACTACAGTACTTTCTATATTAAGTAGGAAGAGTATTGCGGCTTGGAGAAAACGAGTAGGTGAGAAGAAGGCAAACGCAATTAGTAAACAAGCATCTCAACGTGGTACTTCGGTACATACTATATGTGAAAAGTATTTAGATAATGACCCTGAGTATCTTGACGGAGTAATGCCAAATAACATTCAGACCTTTCAAACTATGAAACCTATTATGAATGACATGATAGGAACTATCTACGCACAAGAAGCTCCATTGTATTCTACGCATCTAGGAGTTGCGGGAAGAGTGGATTGTGTTGCAGAGTTTAATGGTAAGACATCTATTATTGATTTTAAAACAAGTCGTAAGTTCAAGAAAAGAGATTGGTGTCATTCTTACTTCATGCAAGAATGTGCATACGCAATCATGTGGGAAGAACGCACGGGTATTCCCATAACCCAACTCATAACATTTATCGCAGTTGACAATAGTTCTCCTTTGATATATGTTGAACACAGAGACGATTGGGTCAACCCACTCCGTGATGTCATTAAACAATACGAAGAAGAAAACACATCTGTCAAGTTTTAACTATTATAAATAGTAGTTATGCAATTATTAACAGAAGCATTAAAGGCAGAAGACTACGAGTCCGCAATAGTTATGGGGTTTTATACCGTGACTAAAAATAAAATGGGTTCTCCAAAGGAACACGGTATCAAACAAAAACTTTACGATAAAATACTAGACACTCCAAAAGCAGTAAAGACGGGTGAGTTAATTGCAAAAAAAATACTTAAAGAATATCCACAATTAAAAAACAAAAAGGCAGAAGTATTTGGTAGAACAAAATCTGGTTTAACGGATTTTTGGAAATCATATGGTGCTTCTGATACTACACCAAAAACAGATGTAAAAATAGGTGATAAAAACTTTTCAGTTAAAATAGGTTTAGCACAACTAATGTCTGGTGGTAAAGCAGAGTCAACTGCAACATTTCAAGCTGCAATCAAAAATTCAAATCCAGACTTAGTAAAAAGTAAACAATATGAAAAAACAAATGAAGTATTAGAGGGTTTTGTAAAAAATACATTAGCACCTTCAAAAATTAGACCTTTAATTAAAGCGGGTACAAACAAAGTAGTTAATGCGGCTGAAAAAGCACATAAAGATTGTATGAAAGAACTTGGTAATTTATTTAATCAGTCTAAAGAATTTAAAATAGAATTTGCAAGAGAAGCGATGTCAGGTTATGAAAAATTTGGTAAAAGTAGTCCAGCATCTGCAGACTTAATGTTAGTTGCAAGTGAGGACGGTGGAAGAGTAGAAATTCATGATGTTAATGATGATAGTTATTGTGAAAAAATAGCAACTGCAATGAAACTTCAAACAAGGTTTAAAACAGCACAACGAACTAAAAAAGAACTTATATCTCCGACAAATGAGAAAGGTGGAACTGGAGAATATTTTTTCTGGTCAGTAATTTCATTAATAGTAGACTCTATGACAGAAGAATTAAATACAAATAATAAAGAAACACTAGTTGAATTTAACATATTAAATAAAGTTAAATCTTTTGTAAGTAGAACTTGGAATAGAGTCACTAGTTTTTTTAAAAAAGGTGTAAGACAACTTACATCTTTTCTTGGTGCAAAACCAGATATTACGATAAAAAGAAATGTTAAGTTTTAGTCAACACATAGAAAATATAGACGAAGGTGTAAACGACCCCGCAATATTCAAAGCAATATTCCTTGCGGGTGGGCCTGGGTCTGGTAAAACATTTATTGTCGGGAAGACTGGACTTACTTCTTTAGGTTTTCGTGTGGTCAATAGTGATACTGCGTTTGAGAATGCACTGAAAAAGGCGGGGGTTGAAATGAACCCTGATAATATTTTTTCAGTAAAAGGACAAGAAATAAGAGGTAAGGCAAAAGAACTAACCGCAAAACAACAAGGTTTGTATATCAAAGGTAGACTCGGATTGGTCATTGACGGTACGGGAAGAGACTCGGAAAAAATACTCAAACAGAAAAAGATGTTAGAAAGACTTGGATATAGTACTGCAATGATACTTGTAAACACCGATAAAGAAACTGCACTGAAAAGAAATGATGCAAGACCTAGAAGACTAGACCCAAAAGAAGTTGGGAATATGTGGAATGAAGTTCAAAGAAACTTAGGTCAGTATCAAAGAGAATTTAAAAGTAGATTAACTATAGTTGACAACTCAGACGGAGTAGACTATAATAAAGAAACATTACGTGCATATAGAATAATGAGTAAATTTGCAAACGCAGAACCAATGAACCCAATCGCAAAGAAATGGATTGCAACCCAGAAGGAAGAAGTGGTTGTCAAAAGTAGTATGGGTAAAACCTTCACTAATTTTATTACAGAACAAAAAAATACTCACATGACTCATATAGAAGATAAGGTACTATATGGTGGTGTAAAAGGTACAAGAGAAGCTATCAACGCATTGCGTGAAATAAGAGATATGCTTGCGGGTAAATCATCAAGTAAGATATCTACTAAGTGGGACGGTGCTCCCGCAATCTTTTGTGGTGAAGACCCAAGAGACGGAGAGTTCTTTGTTGCGAAGAAAGGTATCTTTGCAAAAAATCCAAAGGTCTATAAAACAAATGCAGACATAGATGCAGATACATCTGGAGACCTTGCAGATAAATTAAAACTTGCATTGAAATATTTAAAACCACTTAATATCAAACAAGTAATACAAGGAGACTTCTTGTTTACAAAACAAGACTTAAATAGAGAAAAGATTGAAGGAAAACAGTATGTTACTTTCCACCCTAATACTATTGTTTATGCAGTTCCTATGAGTCAATCAAAATCAATCATGAATTCTAAGATAGGTATTGTCTGGCACACTACTTACACTGGTTCTAGTTTTGAAAACATGAAAGCATCTTTCGGAGTAAAGAACCCACCCATGTCAAAAGATGTCTGGGGACAAGATGCAATGTTAACTAACGCAAGTCAAGCAACTATGAATGAAAAAGAAACTGCGGAAGTGACTAAACATTTATCTACTGCGGGTTTTCTATTTAATAAAGTTGCGGGAAGTACTTTGAGAGAACTGGAGAAAAACCAAAAACTTGCACAGACCATAGAACAGTTTAACAATACTTATGTAAGAAAGGGTCAAATGCATGGAGATAGTAAAGTACATACCGAAAAACTTATTAAATTTATTCAAAACAAGTATCAACAAATGATTGATAAAAGAAAGACAGATAAAGGTAAAGGCCGTCAACAAGATAAACTAGATGCAATTCTTAAGTTTTTCTCACCACAGAATAAACAATCTCTTATACAAATGTTTGAATTACAGAAACAATTAGTTTTTGCAAAACTGAAACTTATAAATAGATTAAACAGTATTAGTAATATTGACGCATTCGTTAAAACCACTAAAGGTTATAAGACTACGGGTGCAGAAGGTTATGTCGCAATTGATAAGATAGGAAAGGGTGCAGTTAAGTTAGTTGATAGATTAGAATTTTCTTACAACAACTTTTCACCAGATATATTAAAGGGTTGGGATAAACCCAAATAAATGGGAAAGATGAAATCATTCAAAGAATTTAGTCAAGACGAACAATTAGTAGAACAGTACACGACTGAGGTACTTTCTGTTGCACAAAGATTAAAAAAATCTAGATTGTTTAAAAGGATTGCCGCAAAGGTAAAACTTGGTAAAAAAAGAGCTGCAAAAAAAATAGTTTCTGACCCCAAAAAACTCATGAAAAGAGCAATCAAACAACAAAGAATGGCGATTGCAAAAAAACTTTTGAAAGGTACAAGTTATTCTGACATATCTATCGCAAGAAAAGCGGAAATAGAAAAGAAGTTAGCTAAAATGAAAAATAGAATACAAAAACTTGCAAGAAAACTTTTGCCTGGAATTAAAAAGAAAGAAAAAGAAAAATTAAAAAACAAAGTTACATAATGACATGGCGATTAAAAACTTTTCACAATACCTTGTAGAGTCTGAAAAAGAAGTTTACTTTACTTTTGGTAGAATGAACCCACCGACTGTCGGTCACGGTAAAGTATTTGATACTATCTCAAAAAAATCTGGTAAGAACGATTATAAAATATTCTTATCACAAGTATCTAATCCAAAGAAAGACCCTTTATCATATTCAGATAAAGTAAAACACATTCGTAAAATGTTTCCTAAACATGGACGTAATATAATTATTAATAAAGGAGTAAGAACAGCCTTTGATGCAGTCACAGAATTGTATGACCAAGGATATCGTAAAGTAAATATGGTTGTTGGTTCTGATAGAGTTAGAGAGTTTGATACTATACTACAAAAATATAATGGTGTCAAGGGTAGACATGGGTTCTATAACTTTGAAAGTATTAACATAGTATCTGCGGGAGAACGTGACCCAGATGCAGAAGGTGTAACTGGAATGTCTGCATCTAAACAGAGAGAGAATGCAAAAGAAAACGATTACACCGCATTCTCACAAGGAGTACCAAGTAATATGTCAGATAAAGATACTCGTAAACTATTTAACGATGTTCGTAAAGGTATGGGACTTAAAGAAGAAACTCAGTTCAAAAGACATGTTGATTTGGGTAAATTAAACGAACTGAGAGAAAACTATGTCAAAGGTAATCTATATGAAATCGGGGATACTGTTGTTATCAAATCAACAGAAGAAGTCGGTATCGTATCGGTATTAGGTTCTAACTATGTTGTTGTTGAAACAAATGGAAGAAAACTACGTAAGTGGTTACAAGATGTAGAATTATCTGAGAATACTGCACAAGCAAAAGAAGACTTTGTAAGATTATCAGTTCGTGCATTTGCAAATATGTCAAACGACTTTAAAAAGGCTGGAGACAACGATACTTCTAAACTTGCAAGTATGGCTCAAAGAATGGCGGAAAAGGGTTATAACATATTTCAAAATTGGTTTGATGCAAGAGACTCTTTAGATAAAATGTTATTAGCGGGTGAGATTGGATTTTATACAAAACAAAAAGATAAAACTATTGAGAAGATGTTAAACTATAGGTTTGAGTCAACTCTATCTCCCGCACAACTTAAAAAGAGAGATGAAATTAAAAAGGCAATTGATAGAGATGACCCAGACATGGATAAATCTAAAAAGATTGCAATTGCGACTGCGACTGCAAAAAAAGTTGCAGAAACTATTGTTCATGATATAGATGCATTGTTAGAAAGGGAATTGAAAAAAAAGAAAGAAGCACCGAAAGAAGTCCCACAAGATAAAGATGCAGATGAAGTAAAGGGAACACAACCTAAAAAGTATTATTCGGGAGTTGCAAAGAAAAGTAAAATTGCACGTGCAAAACATTTTAACAGAGGTGCAAAGAAGGACGATGATGACCCTAGTGCATATAAAGATGCGCCTGGAGATAAAAAGGCCAGAAAAGAACCTATGAAAAAGAGTAAACATACAATCGCATTCAAAAAAATGTTTGGAGACGATTAAAAGTATAAATAGAAGTATGATTTCATTTAAACAGTACATTGAAGAGTCTAAGGGTCTTGCAGATAAAGCTAAAAAATCTGGTATCTCAGTAGGAACATTAAAAAAAGTTTATAACAGAGGTATGGCCGCATGGAAAACTGGTCACAGACCAGGCACTACTCCACAACAATGGGGACATGCAAGAGTCAATGCATTTATTGTTAAAAAGAAAAAAGGAACATTAAATCACGATAAAGATTTAGCATAAGGAGATTAAACATGGCAAGATACATAACACTAAGAGGTAGTGAAGCCGCAATGGGAACTTCTACTACTAATGGTAGTAATTTTGGAGAACATAGATTAGTTAGAGTAGTAAATACTGGAACTACAGTCAGACTTGTCACACTAGAAACAGCTGGGGGAGTGACTATCGGAACTTTCTCTATTGCGGGTGGTGAAGAAGAATATATAAAGAAAGGTAAAACAGACGAAATCTTTGCAGCCAGTGCCGAGGTTAAAGGAGTCGCAATAGGATTTTAAATGAAACTAAAAGATTTACTAGAAAGAGTTAAAGGTGGTAAGTTAGACCCATTGTCTAAAATGGGTAAGTCTAAACTTACGGGTCAAGAAGTTGCACAATATTATCGTAAAAATCCAAAAGCAAAACAAGCCGCAAGAGACCCAATGGTCAAGAAGGCAATTGAACTTGCATTAGACTTGGGTGGTAATCAAACTCTCGCAGTAAAAGAAATCGAAAAGATGAAGAAGGGATTATCTAAAAACTCCGCAGTTATGTCTGCACTTAGAACTGCAAACGAAGATATGACAAGTACTTCTTCGGTTGCAATGCCTGAAATACCTTTAGGTAAAGTATTAAAAAGAAAAAAAGACCTTGAAGAAAGTAAAGAAAAGTATCACCAGCAAAGGCACAATATAAGAAATTTAATATAATGAGAACCAAACTCTATAGGTTTGTGAAGGCAAAAACTAAAGCACATAAATTTGGAATTGATGACCTAATGTTAATGACTTCTCCTAAAGTTATTGAAGGAATGTACAAACAAAATCCTCAAGGTTTTACAAGAATGTTGGACAAGATGTACCCTAACGAAAAAGAAAAAATGACCAAAATGGATTTTACTGTTCTGGGTGACTTTATTGATGCTAGAGGTAAAGTGATAAAAGGAAAAGGAGACGTAAGTGAAAGTACTTCACTTGATGAAGCATCAATGACTTACCGAGTTAAAGATATGCAAAAACCTGAAATGGACAAGTTTACATCATCTTCAAAGTTAATGAAGTTAAAAATGCAAGTTAAGAGGAGTCCTAGAGGTAAAGAAACTCTTATAACTATGAGTGGTAATAAGAAACAGTTAAGAGATTTTGATGCAGTGGCAAGAGGTAAATCATCTTATGGAGACCCTTCTATAGTTGAAGATGCAGTAGAAAGAGCAAAAGAAATGGCAGACTTAAAAGCAAAACACAAAAGAGAAGTTGAACAAGAAAAGGACGAAATAGAAAGAACTAAACAATCTGCAGAAACAGAAAGTGTACTTGCACAACTAAACTCTCTTGAAGAACAAGTTGACCTGATAGAACAAAGTCTACTAATGGAAAGACAATTTAGACTTAATCCAAATAAAAAACCTTCTTTGTTTACACAATGGTATTCTAAAAAAAATCAAAAAGATAAACGTACAAGAAACATGGCGAAGTCAATGTTCTCTCCAGAAGATGTATTAGAATATCACTGGAATGCGGGTAATCTTAAAGTGGGTAAAAACATTGTAAAAGATACTGGTGCATCTCTTCTTGCAAGGTCTCTTGGTAAACTCATGAATGATGAAAGAAAGAAAGCGAGAGATAAGGGTGCAGAGTTTGGTAAAGGTGACCCAAGAGATGAACTGGACGCACCAAGAATTAAAAAGATTATTGATACTATCGCAAAAGGTCTTATTATTAATGTTAAGAAAAAAGGTGAAAACAATGTCGCTTTTGAATTTGATAAAAAACAAGGAGATTTATTTTACGATTTAGACACCTATACTCGTGATATAGTTTGGGACATTGTGCAAATGGGTTCTGACGGAACTTTCTATCAAGCAGTTTACGGTGAACCAGAAGGTAGACAATTAAACTTTGAAACACCACCACCATTGGGTAGAGATAGATTAGTTGCACAAACAGAAAGTTTTAACTTAAACGAAGAGTCTGCAACTATGAAGAAAGTTCGTCAAGTAATCAAGAAAAAATCTATGATGAATATAGACGGTATGAAACTTGACTTGACAACTGCAAGTATGATTGCATCTGTATATGACAAAGTTAATCCAACGAACAAGAAAAGAATGGACTCACTCAAATTACCACAACTTGTTAATCTTACAATGAAAGTTGCGGGTAAATCAAGAAAAGAGTCAACTGATTTACAAGAAATGAGACCCAATAAAGACCAAATGCCTACTATCGGTTGGGACGCTGGTAAACAAATGTATAGAGTTACAATGCTTGATAAGAGAACTGGAAAGAAAGTAAAAACTAGTCATATTCCAGTAAGTAAAGATTTTCCCGCACCTAAAGATAAAAGTAAAATCAATGCGAAAGAATTAGGTAAAGCAATTAAAAGTCTTGAAAAGAGAATGGGTGTGAAGATTGGTGTAGACGAGTCAAGAGACTTACCTTTCTCATTAAGTATATTAGAAAGAATGTCAAAAATACAAAATAAAAGTACCGACTTTATAAAAGTACCAAAGTTAAATAGTAAAGAAGTTGGTATGATGAATAAAATTAAAAAGAGATTTCCAAAATTACCAGAACCAGTTGTTTATGAAATCATGAGATTAACTCACAAAGGTAATAAGGTAGACTCTCGAAAATTTGTTGAAATAGGAAACCTATACGATAAAGATTATGTAGGTGGTACTGGTGGCAAATTTATTCAAAAACTCAGAAACATGGGTGCAAGATTACCACAAGGTCATATGGGAGAAGCAGTATCTCCCGCACAACAGGCTGCAATCGCAATCTCTAAAAAAGAGAGAGGAGAAAAACCTGAGAAAACTGAGAACCGTGCAAGACGTGATGCAATGAGAGACATGGGTAAACGTAAAGATAAAGAAGATGACGGTTACGGTACTGCAACAGATGACGACAGAAAGGCTGCAGATAAAAATGTTATTATGCAAATAAGAAGAGTTGCAGATTTACCTAAAGGTGGTCAAGTAGAATTACCAAATGGTAAAAAAGTTAAAATGGATAGAAAGTCTGCAATTGCATTAAACAAGAAGTTTGACTCTATTCGTAAACCACAAGATAAACTAAAACTACAAAAGATGATGAACGATAAGAAAATATCTGTCGTTGCATTAAAAAGACTACTCGGAAAATAACATGAAGTTTGATTTAAGAAAAGCAATAGAAGAAGTTGCACTTAAGGAAGAAAAAGACCTTGAAGAAGCACCTATTAATACACAAAGTATTACTGGATTGAAGATGATGGCCGATAGAATGGTCAGAAAATTATCAAAAGAAGGATTGAATAGAAGAGTTCAACTAATGACTCAAGTAGGAAAGATACTTGGTATTAAAGTAAAAATGTTACCGAATGGTAAATTAGAAATAGAATGAAAAAGTCTTTTGCGGACTTACTTGTCACAGAGTCAGAATATCAGGGAAAGAAAGTCAAACTTAATGACCCTATCCGTACATCTGAAAACCCCAACAAAAAATTTAAAGTATACGTAAAGAATGAAAAGGGTAAAGTCGTAGTAGTTAGATTTGGTGACCCTAACATGTCTATCAAAAGAGACGACCCAGAAAGAAGAAAATCCTTTCGTGCAAGACACAATTGTGATAATCCTGGCCCTAAGTGGAAAGCGAGATATTGGTCATGTTATCAATGGAGAGGTTCTGCTAAAGTAGACAATTGAGAAACAAATTACTTAATGTACATTATAGTGGTGGTAATGGTGGTGAGTTCTTTGCTACCATGATGCAAAACCACCCCGATTTTCAGTTCCATGAAGATTGTTCTAATGATAGTAAACTAATTAAATACCGATTTGTAAGAGATATGTATGATAATTTATCTCAGTTTTATCTTGGATATGGAATAGATGAAGGTTGTCTTACTACTTATAGTCCCAAAGAATTCTTTGAAATGTGGGAAACTTCCCCACATAAATGGACAATCAGAGTAGACCATGGCTACGGATATCATCAAGACTTTGAAGATTGGAGAAAGGGTTTATATTTGGATTGGAATGTTTCCAAAACAATAATATTAAACTGTACCGAAGAAAAGGGTGCAACATATTGTCGTAATCTATGTAATATGAAAGTGTTTGGACAAAAAGGAGATGCGGTATGGAGAAACCATAAAGCATTTATGAAGAACAATAATATTACTAGATTTGATAAAGAATTCTATCAACATGAATATGCAATAGATAAGATTGGTGATATGTTGAGAAAACATAAACCAGATTTTGAAAACTTCTGGAATAATCCTTTTAAACATAATCTAGACTTAACTAAACTATACATTGATTTAATACCAGAAGGATATGATTATCTGGAAGTAGACCCAATGAAACTATTACATACAACTGATGATATTGAAAGAGAAGAACAATTAATAAAAATATTTGATTATCTAGAATTTAGTTATGAAACCTTAGATGAATGTGTATTATTGTGTGAAAAATACATGAAAGATAATAAAAGAGTATACGAAACTCTTGGATAGAGATACCAATTTGTATAAATAAAAGTATAATTATTCATATGGGAACTAATGGTCAGAGAAAGTCAAACAACCCGACTGGATAGAATTGAAGATAAAATCGATAAACTATCCGATGCAATAGTCTCACTCGCAAGAGTAGAAGAGAAGATTGCAAGTATGGAAACACAACTAACTAACGGTCATGACCGTATGAATAAACATGGAATTAAATTAGATGCGATTGAGTTTCAAGTACAAACAAACGCACAAACAGTTTCAGTGATACATAAAGTATTCTGGATTGTGATTGTTGCTTGTGCCACTGTATCCGCATCTGTCATCGCAAATATGTTCTGGGGATAAACATGACAGAAGTAAATAAAAGTATAATCGAAGCATACAGAAGTATGTACGAACCAAAAGAAGAAGTTCTTGACGAAACAAACAAGAACGATAAGTCAGATGACGGTGACGGGTTAGACGCAGTTCAACCTAAAGCTGTTAAGAAGAAGTTTGATGACCGTAAAGATAAAGATATCGATAATGACGGTGATGTAGACTCTTCTGATAAATATCTTCACAAAAGAAGAAAAGCAGTATCTAAAGCAATATCTAAAGAAAGTCAAAATGGTTTTAGACTGGCTGCAAAGAAAGCAAAAGACAATGGTGATGACAAATTTGTATTTGCTGGTAAAGAATATGAAACACAATCAGTATACAAAGAGTCATTTACCAGAGATGACATTCGTGCGATGTGTCACTCTAAAGACCACGATTGTGCAACTTATGTAAACCACCCAGAGTTTGGTTTAGGTAAACCAGTATATGAGTCTCACGCAATACCAGATGACAACGGATATGTTGAATGGTATGATGTTGAGTTTGCACACGGTATTGAAAGAGAAGTACCCGCAAAGGATATGGAAATTATTGACGAAGCAAGTCATACCAGTGGTGACAAGAAAAAGAAAAAAGAACTTGAAGATGATGTCACAGTTAATGTTGACAATGATGAAGAAGATGATGCACCACAAATGGACTCAGACGAAAAACCAATGAAGAAAAAGAAACCACCAATGCCTCCTAAGAAAGACAATGGTGAGAAAGAAGATGATGTCGAAGAACCAGAAGATGACGGTAAAGATGTCAAAATCATTTCCAAAGATAAGAAAAAGAAAAATGGAAACGGTAATGGTGACGGTAAGACTGCAGAAATTTCTAAGATTGGAGAACAAGTTTCACAATTCACTTCTTTATTAAATGAATTATCAGGTGCTGATGCAGTTGGTAAAAAGAAAAAAGAAAAAGACGGTTCTGAACCAGAGTCTTACGAAGATATTAGTAAGGAAAGGGGTACTGGAGAAACCGACTTTATTGATGCACACGGTAAAAAAGATACTGTTGTAGACGGTGAGAAAGACGCAGAGACTACTACAGATAGTCAAAAGAGTAATAAACAAGGTAAACACGTTAAACAACAAACTGCGAAAGGAGACAAGAATGTTATCAAGTCTACTGAAGCACCAGTCAAAGACAAAGAAGTCAAAGACGGTGAAGGTAAAAAATCTGTCACCAAAGAAAGTACTGAACAAACAGAATGTATGGACGAAAAAGATTTCAAACCACACATGATGTATGACCCTAAAACGGGTAAAGGTACAATGGCAAAAACTTATGCAGACCACGTGAAAATGGACAAAATGGGATATACTCATGATGCACCTAAAGAAACCAAAGAGTCTACTCTTATGGATATGGCACTTAAAGCATTAAAAGGTACAACTGTACCAGAAATGAAAAATATCATCGCAAGTAAAGAAACTCCAAAAAATCCTTTTGATGCAAGAACTAGAGATGCAAAATCATTTTTAGAAAGAATGGCAAAAAGAAAGAATGGAGATAAAGGTACAAGTCAACAATATAAAGACAATGACCCAAAAGACTTACCAATGATTAAAGGAGAAAAAGACAATGGCAAATAAACCAGTTGCACCCGCATGGTGCGAAAACGCAGTACCTACTGCAAACGGTTGGGAAGACCCAGACACGGGTGAATTATACGTAAGTGCTGGATTTACTACAGAAGAAATAGATTTATTTCACGGTAAGTCAACTAGAAAAGGCGCCCAAGTATTAACCGAAGCTCCAGTAGGAAATAAGTCTATAGACAATATGACTAAACTAGAACTCGAAGCACTTGCAAGAACGAAAGGTGTTGAGTTAGATAGAAGAAAGTCTAAAGGTAAACTCTTAGAGAAAGTAAAAGACCTTTTTAGTTAGAATTGATATACATAATAGTATATCATGAAACTGACGAAAGATAATTTATTACTCTATGCGGCTCAGAACTATTACAATCCAAAGTGTATTGATAGTGAAGAGTTTCTCGAAGACTTAAAAAGATTTAAATATATCAAACGATTACTCAATCGTCATCGTGATAGTGGTCAGTTATCTGAAAGACTTATCCTTAATCATCTTATTGTAATCTTCAATGTCTTTGACATTGAGGCTGGTCTTAATATCCTAGAACTTAAACTCGAATTAGATTACTGGAATGTAATTAAACCCTTTCTTTTATTCCTTAATGTTATTAAAAATGACGAATACACCAATATCAAAATGGATAAAAAGGTCGTTGAGAAGTTAAGAGAAATCAAAAATATATAAATACAAACATGGGAATTTTAAAATCAGCTGCGGACTTTGTATATACAATTCGTTTTCTAAAACTACTTACTACACCCTTTGAGAAAATGGGTGCGTTTGAGATTGGTTTGATTGATAAAGACGGTAATGTAGATAAGAAGAAGAAAGAAGAACTTAAACTTTCTATGGACGGTAGAGTTGAGTTATCAACACACTGGACTTCTTTTATTAGATTAGTTGTAAACCTAAAGAAACTAATGGCAAAGGCGCCTGGTGGTAAATCAGTGGTTGCAAGATATGGTGCGGCTTTATTTCTTATCAAAGAAAGTGGTAATCTGAATGATAAACAAATACAAAAAATACACGATGAAACTGGTATTAATATTTTAGATGTTCTTGCAGAAGATACGCAGTGGTTTATGTTAGAAAATAAACAACTATCGCCTGGGGTCTATAGAATGAAACATGATAGTATGTCATCTATTTATGAAGACACAAATAAAGATGACCAGATAAGAATTCTTGAAGAAGAGTCAAAACCCGTAGGAGAAGTCTTAGGACTTGATGTATATTCTGCAATTCATTTACCCACAAATAAAAGAATGTATGTGACTACGGGAGATATCACCAAGTGAGACTCAAAACCTACATAGACACTCAGGAACTTACCGAAGGAACTTTCTTGTTTGAACAACAAGTGCATCGTGAATTACAAGAATGTACTTACGAAGATTGGTGCGATATTCTTGATAACATTGTACTTATTGAAAAGAAAGAACCGTCTTGGGTTGGTAAAGGTGACAAGTACATACAACAATATATAAAAGACAGACCACAGTCTGATACCGCAAAAGATATGAAAAAGTATCTTGCGACTAAAGATAAAGATACAAAGAAAGACTCGGAAGATAGTGTTGATACTAAAACAAGTTCTGGTGACCCAGACCAACCAAGTAAAAATAGATACAACGAACCTTTAAGTAAACACCCAACATTAAAAAAAGCATTAACAAGTGAAGTCAATAATTTAGTAAAAGACATAGGTGTTGAACGAGACAATCTAGTAAACGCAATCAAAGAAAAAAGTGTCTTTAAAGCAGTTAAGGCAGTTGGCATGGGTGCGGGTAAAGTTGCACTAGACGGAATGAAAACAGTAGATAGTGCAGTAAACTTTGCAGCTGATAAAGTTGCAGCCACTAATGCAGTACAAGGATTACAGAAAGGACTTATAAAGGTAGATGAATTCATGGATAAGTATCCTAAACTAAAAACTGCAAGTGGTGTTGCAATTGCGGGTTTCTTAACTTATCAGTGGTTGCAAATGTCATTCTCAGGTAATCTAGATAGTGATTATGATTTGTCAAATATACCAGAAGCGATTGCGGGTAATATTGGATTTACTGATATACTTGCAACTCCAGCAGGTGTAAAAGGTATGGGACTACTTGCAGCTGGTATTGCAACTGGTGGTATGACTGCATTATGGGCGGGTGGTCGTAAAGGATTAATGATGGCAGCCGCATATACGGGTGCAAAAAAACTAGGGGATAAAAAAACTGAAAACAAATTATTCACAAAAATGAGACAATTTATTAAAGGTGATGCGGGTGAATTAGACGACAAAGACCGAGAACCAGATGACCCAGAAGTGAAATAATATATGATAGTTATTCGTGATTTTTTAGATAATGTAGATGAACTTTTAGATTTTGCAGAAATAACACCATACTATGATTATACTTATTTTACTGGTGTAGTATTTAAAGGTCTAAGAACTCCTAATCTAGTTAAACTTCTTCCCGAGATAGTAAATAAAATAAATATCGATACTGGTAGTAAACCAGAACAACTCTATCTTCACAAACACGAAGATTTAAAAGATTTTAAACCCATACCACATGTAGATAAAAGTACTAAGAGTGGTGTAATACACCTAAAGGGTAGTCAAGGGTGTGGGACAATTGTAGAAGATAAATTACAAGAATATGAATTTAACAAGTTAATTATGTATGATGCAAACCTATTACATCAACCAGAAGGTTTTCCAGAAGATAGGTTAGTCATGACATTTTTTTGTAAATAATAATTTGTATATATAAAAAAGACTCGGAGAAAAGTATGTTAAGTTTATTAGGTAGTTTATTAGGATTTGGGGGTTCAATAATCCCTGGCATACTAGATAGTTTCAAGAAAAAACAAGACCAGAAATACGAACTTCGTAAGTTAGAAGTTCAGGCCGAAATCAACAGAGAGAATTTAGAACATCAAGCAAGACTTCAAAAAGAACTTGGAAAACAAAAGATAGAATTATTCCAAGCACAAGCAAAAGACAAAGAACACGAAAGATTGATACAACACGATATTGTATTACAATCAGGTACGGGATTTATAGGTGGATTAGCAAGGTCAGTAAGACCAATCATTACATATGCATTCTTTCTTTTATTTGCAGTCATAGAGGGTACATTACTCTATGGTGCAATACAAGCGGGAACGGACTTTCAAGACGCAATCAATATATTATGGGACGAAGATACTAAAGCAATATTTGCGGCTATCATCTCGTTTTGGTTTGGTTCTCGTGCAATAGATAAAAACCGTTCAAAATAATCATTGACAACTCTATTTAATTAGAGTATAATAGTCCACACTTTTAACTTTAACAAGGAGAGAACTTGGACTTAATCATTGACAAAAAACGAGATAAACTATTAGAAGACTATGCAGTAGGAATGTTAAAAGATTTCTACTTGAATAAAAATGAGAAGTCTCCACAAGAAGGGTTTGCACGTGCAAGTTGGGCATGGTCAAAATACAACAACAAAGTAGATACAGAACTCGCAGAAAGACTTTACGAATATGTAAGTAAGAAGTGGTTTATGTTTGCGTCTCCAGTTCTTTCGAACGCACCTAACGGACAAGATACTAAAAGTAAGGGTATGCCCATATCTTGTTTCTTAACGTACGTTCCAGACACCCTAGAAGGTCTTATAGAACACTCTAGTGAACTACGTTGGTTATCTATCATGGGTGGTGGAGTCGGTGGTCATTGGTCAGATGTAAGAACAGTATCAGATATCGCACCAGGCCCAATACCTTTTCTCCATACTGTTGATGCAGATATGATTGCATATCGACAAGGTAAAACACGAAAGGGTTCTTATGCGGCCTATATGAATGTTGACCACCCAGACATTATGGAGTTTCTAAACATACGTATACCGACTGGTGATGTTCAACGTAAAGCACTAAACATACACAACGCAATCAATCTAACAGATGAATTTATGTCTGCAGTTATGGAAAACAAACCCTTTGATTTGATTGACCCGAATGATAAGTCAGTAAAAGAAACGGTCAGTGCAAGAAAACTATGGGAAAGAATACTTGAGATAAGATTTAGAACGGGAGAACCATATCTAAACTTTATTGATACTGCAAATAGATATCTACCCCAACCACTCAAAGATAAAGGCCTTGAGATACACGGAAGTAATCTATGCAATGAGATACATTTACCAACAAGTCCTGAGAGAACTGCAGTATGTTGTCTATCATCTCTAAATCTAGAATACTATGACGAGTGGAAAGATACTACTATTGTAAGAGACTTAATAAGAATGTTAGACAATGTCCTTGAGTACTTCATAGAGAACGCTCCTGACTCGATTTCTCGTGCGAAGTACTCTGCAATGCGTGAGAGAAGTTTAGGTCTTGGTGCAATGGGATTTCACTCTCTTCTACATAAACATGGTGTTGCATGGGAGTCTGAACTTGCAAAAGAAATTAATCATCAAGCATTTGGTTTTATTCATGACGAAGCACATGCAGAAACCGAACTACTTGCAAAAGAAAGAGGAGAATATCCTGACGGAAAAGGTTCGGGTAAAAGAAATGCACACTTAACTGCAATAGCTCCTAATGCATCGAGTGGTGTTATTTTAGGAACAAGTCCTTCTATCGAACCATTGAAAGCAAATGCATATACTCATAGAACTCGTGCGGGTAGTTTTCTAGTAAAGAACAAATACCTAGAACAATTACTTGAAACCAAAGAAATGAATAACGATAGTATTTGGAGTTCTATTATTACTAATAAGGGGTCTGTACAACACTTATCGTTCCTTACGGAAGGAGAGAAAAGTATATATAAGACTGCGGACGAATTAGACCAGAACTGGGTAGTTCAACATGCGGGAGATAGACAGAAATATATATGTCAAGGACAATCTGTTAATCTTTTCTTTCCCGCTGGTGCAGATAAATCATATGTAAATAAAGTTCATCTACGTGCATGGAGTCACGGGTTGAAAGGTCTTTACTATCTACGAACTGAAGCAAAGTCTCGTGCAGAGAATGTTTCAGAGAAAGTAGAACGAGTCGCACTGCAAAGTGATACAAGTACAATCGTATATACTAAACCGAATTGTCCTTTCTGTCAACTTGCAAAAGAAGAACTGAAACTTCGTGGTATACCATATGACGAGATTAATCTTGAAGAGATTGGTAAAACTGCAAGAGAAGTAACGGGTCGAAAAGGAGTCAAGACAGTTCCACAAATATATTTACAAGGTGAATATGTTGGGGGTTATGAAGAACTCATGGAACTATTTGACAAAACAGAAATCGAAGAGTCGGAAGACTGCAAAGCATGTGAAGGATAACAATGGCACTATTAGAATTTTCAAAAACATACAAACCTTTTCTATACCCTTGGGCTGTAGAATTAACTAAAAAACACGAAGAGATACACTGGATAGAAGACGAAGCAGAACTATCCGAAGATGTTCAAGACTGGAGAACTAAACTCACAGAAGATGAAAAGTTATTCATCACACAAGTACTAAGATTATTTACGCAGTCAGATGTACAAGTCGGAGAGAACTATCACGAACTCCTAATCCCTAAATTTAAAAACAACGAAGTCCGAAACATGTTATCTTCCTTTGCAAACAGAGAAGGAGTACATCAACGTGCATACGCACTACTCAATGATACTCTTGGTTTACCCGATGAAGACTTTAGTGCATTTCTAGAATACAAAGAGATGTCAGATAAGATTGACTTTATGAAAGACGGAGATATCTCTACCCAACAAGGACTTGCACTATCACTCGCACAATCAGTATTTAACGAAGGACTATCAGTCTTTGCATCTTTTGTGATGTTATTAAACTTCCAGAGATTTGGTAAGATGAAAGGTATGGGTACAATTGTTGAATGGTCTATTCGTGACGAGACTTTACATGTACAAGGTAATGCAAAACTATTTAGAGAGTTTTGTGCAGAACATACTCGTATTGTTAATGATGAACTTAAATCTAAAATCTATCAGATTGCAAAAGATGTAGTTAAGTTAGAAGATAAGTTTATTGACCTTGCGTACAACGGACACAAGATAGAAGGTCTAGACAAAAAAGATGTCAAACAATACATTAGACACATTGCAGACCGAAGATTATTACAACTTGGTATGAAACCAAACTTCAATGCAAAAGACAATCCACTCCCTTGGTTAGATTGGGTACTTAATGGTGCATCACACGATAACTTCTTTGAGAAGAGAGTCACCGAGTATTCGGTCAATGGTCTTGAAGGAGAATGGGGTTGGGAAGACGTGGATACACCACAACAACTTGAAAGGATTGAAGATAAACTAGATGATGCAATCTCAAATGTGGGTTGCTAGTTTTGGAAGAAAAAGAGTATGAGATAATCTGTCATGTATGCGAGTCACATACTCACATCATCATAGATAATGATGAAGAACCTTTATACTGTCCCATGTGTGGAGCTCACCCAGTAGAGATAAATGAACTCTAAATAGTCGTGTGACTTGGTTATACGAAAATAAAGTATTTGATTTGAGTGAAGAAGAACTTGAGAAGTATCAAGGATTTGTTTATGAAGTAGAAGAATGCGATACTGGTATGAAATATATCGGTAAAAAGTTTTTTTGGAAAAAGAAAGTCCTACCTAAAAACCAATCTCGAAAAAGAAAGATAATCACTCGGGTACAATCCGATTGGAAAGATTATCATGGTTCAAACGACCAAGTCAAACAACTGCGTGAAGAGGGTAAACTATTTAAACGCAGAATATTATACTTATGTAGAACAAAAGGAGAATGTTCTTACTATGAAGCAAAACTCCAATTTGAAAATGATGTTTTACTTCGTGATGATTACTATAATGAATTTATAGGGTGTAAGATACATTCTAAATTTATTAAAGATATGAAAGATGACTACAATAACTCGTGAACTAATTAATCCAAACTTCTATCACGTCACAGAAAATGTTGACTATAAAACTCTTTGTAAGAAGATAAACAAGTTCAAACATTTGTTTCTTTCCAAAGGTGCAACCAAAGAAGATAACATTGGAGTTGGAACATTAACTGCAGACACCGATACTATTGCATGTTATTTTGCAGCTTGGGAACTTGGTATATCTCTTTTCTTAGCAAATGACGGTACTTTGGCAAAAGAGACTTCTGGTGAATTGATGTATTCAGACTCACTTGCACATATGAACAAAGTAATATCAGAAAACTTTACTAACTATAATAATCGTACCTTTTTAAGTTCATTTGTAATACATGACATGTATAGACCAATTGACTCAAATAAATCTGGCGGATTAACTCGTATGGATTTAAAGGACGGATTGTATCGTAAAATATTAGAAAAGTATGGAGATGATAATACAACTGTTTTAGAAATGCGTGACATTGTACCAATGTCTGGAACTGATATACAGCCATGGACAGTAGATGAAAATGATATTGCAATAGAGGATATGAACAATATTTTAAAAATAAAAAAGACAACTGATTTTTGGTTACCAAGACAATCTACTCACAAAGAAGTATTAGAGTCCACAAAAAGATATCTATCAAATTTTACACAAGATAAAGTTGCGTTATCAAAAACTTTAAATCATTTAAATTGTGTTGATTATTATTTTTTACCTACACTTATGACTGCAAGTAAAGTTTATGATATTACCATTATGGAAGAGTATGGTCAAGAAAAAGAAAAAGTATTTATGGATATTACTGTAGACTACGGTAATAAAATAATACATGATAATAAAGTAGAAAGAATGTTATTAGGAAATCGTGAAAATTATGAGTATATGCAAAATAGAAAGACACAACCGTATACTCACGAAGTAATATTTAATTTAGGAAAAGAAGAAATTGTCAAAACTTATTAACAGACATATAATAAATGATAACATAAACTTTAATGGTAAAACCAAAGAAGAACTTATCCATGAGATTAAAAAATGGAAGATGTTGTTTCGAGAAAACTACAATGTTCGTAAAGGAGAAGTGGTTGCAATCTCTATACTAGATGTCAACCATTATCATTTAAGTTGTTTACTTGCGTGTGCAGAGTTAGGACTTAAGATATTCCTTATTGACGCACCCGCAACCAAAGAGTCTTTACCTTATACTAAACTTGCATTGCATGGGCCTGCAGATTATTGTGTGCATCATAAATTTTTGGGAGATGCTTTGTATGACGGACTTCACGGTCAGATGATAAGAGAATATAGTAAAGAACTAATTGACACTCAAGAACTTATATTCAAAGACCCAAAAGACTTTGAAATGCCTGATAAGGTATCCGAAGATGATATCTTTATGATTAGTTCTACATCTGGTTCAACCAAACCTTCTCGTAAAATAGAGTTTACGCATAAAGAAGTTTATGAAATGTCTAGAAGAAATATCGATATCTTTAAATTTAAACCTGAGACTCAAGTATTACATACCAAGAATATGCACCATGCATCTGCAATGATATGTACTTTATTACCTTCACTTATGATATCACACAATCATAGGTCTTTTACTTTACCAGAAAAGTGGGACTTTCTGGATAATGAAAAGTACATGAAAAGTCTATTACAAAATATGATTGCAGAAGAAAACTATAAAGTGGCTGTAGACGGTGGATATCATATAACTGTACCTAATCAACAAATCTTAGAGTTTTTACTTACTTCTATATTTCCTTCTTTTAAAAACAAGACTATTATATCAATGTGTGGATTTACTTTACCCGAAGAATATATTGATATTGCAAAGAAATACAATTTAGAGTTTATTTCACATTATGGTAGTATTGATACGGGTATACCACTTTTAGTCAATTATCTAGATGAAAACACAGAATACCGTTCAGACTGTCTAGGAGTCCCACCAGACGACTTTTATGATATTCAAGTGTCACCCACTACAAATGCGTCTGTAGGGTGTCAGTTGTGGTCAGAAGACCGTATATTAGATGACATACTTTATATTGAAGATAATCTATACTTTTTGAAGGGTAGAGTAGAAAATCCAAATACTGTCTTTGATATACCCGATGATTTAGATTTAGATAAGTTTTATCAAGATACTAAACTAAACATGGAACAACTTCGTGGTCATTTAAAAGAAACTGAAAAAAGTACTTGACAATATCTGTTTACCTTGTTATAATAACAACATAAATTAAAGAGGTAAATATGACACAATTAACTAAAATACAAATCGTAAGAAAGACTGAGAAGTTCTTAACAGAAATAACTGTCTTGTGCGATAATGTAAAGAAAACCAAAAAATGGTTAGATATGGCCATTTTAGAAGATAAAATCACAATGCAAAAAAGGTTTGATGAAGAAATCAAATTAGCAGAAGATAAGGTTGCGGAGTTTAGGAAGTTTGAAAAAGAAAATCCATTTGATGATGCACCTATGAGGGCAGTTAAGTAATGTTAGACTTAAGTAAGTATGAAACAAAAGGAGAACAATCTCTTTACAAAGGTATTCCGATTGTTTATAGATACGACCCACTCGTAAGAGAGTTGATGAAGACAAGATTGTTTTCTGTAAAATACAGAGGTTGTTCTAAAAAAGGTTATAGGAGACCACAAAATGGTTGTCATAAAGAGTATGCAGATACTTTCGCAATCTATCCCTATTCAAACTATCCTGAGTATAAAGAGGTTAGAAAAGAGTATGCACCCATAAACGGGTATTCATTTATTCATGATATGTTGAAACTTAAAGCAAAGAGGATTATCGATGAAAGGTTATAAAAAAGGTACACTATTAGAAGAATATTTTCTAAACCCACATTTCAAACCTACACCAAAGGAAGAGAAAGAATTAGACGATTTCTTTAAAATAGTTAAAAAAAGACTTGACAAAAGATGTTCAAGGGTGTAAGCTAGTCATATAAATTAGAGAGGTAAATAATGATAAATGCAATAAGTAAAAGAGAGTATACGGGTACTAACTTCGATACTCTTATGGTAAATGGTGCTGTTGAAGGTCAAGAGTTCGCAACTTTCAAACAGATGATTAAATATTTAGGTTGTTCGGGTAAAGACCTTAAAGGTCTTAAGTCGTTTGCAACTTTGTTCTTTGTTAAAGAAGTAGAAAACGAAAAGGGCGAGACTGAAAAAGTCAGAAGGTTCTTTAATGTTTTCTCAGTAGAGTCTGCAAAACAACAGATTGTTTTGAATGCACTTGATAGTGAGGATTATTTAAATTCAGTTAAAGAGGTTGCGTAGTGGATTATCAAAGACCCTTTAACTATAATACTAATCTTGCACATTGGAGAATAGAAGATTTTCCTTTGTTAAAGGTTAGTACTAATCAAGGTGGTGGAGATTGTGTAATCCCACACTGTTATTTAGAACTAGAACACATCGCAACGGGTTATAAAGATTGGATACCTTTGAACTACAAAGAGTGTCAATTGATTGACCAATACATTTATCTTGATAAAGAGAAAACAATAACGGGTATTAATCTTTGTATCAAGTTATTAGATGATAGATTAAAAAGAGACGCAGAAGACGTTGGCCAAGAGTGGTTACCTTTAGAGGAAACTCACTTCATTCCAACTGACCCGTGTGAAGTATTCAGACACATTATTAAAACAAACTAGAGAGGTAATATGAAAAAACAAGAAGTGTTAATAGAGGTTGGTATCTTAGACGAAGTCGAAAGAAAGTTAGATATCATGGAAAAACTAGTTCCATTGATTGCGGACTTAGGTTGGGACTACGATAGAATGAGTAGTAGTGGCCAAGAAACTTATGATAAGATAGAAAAGAAACTAATCGATATGGGGGTAATGGAAGAGTAATGCACTACAATGATTTTGTAAAAAAGATGTATGCAGAAAATTGTAAGGAAAGGATTGCATACGGTGAAAAACCTTACGATGATATAAATTATTACGAGTCTGCGAACTATATGTTCCTGACTAAGAAGTATAAAGAGACAGTTAACTCTTAAATAAATAACTACGGGAAATCCCTTTCGTGGAGAGAGGGATTTGTATATATAATTTTATAGGAAAAGACTATGGAACTAGAAGTATTTGAAATCCTAGAAAGGTTCGAGAATATAACATCAAAGAATGAACGAGTCGCATATCTGCGAGAACAATCTATACCCGCATTGAAAGATGTAGTTAGAGGTTGTTTTGACGAAAGTCTGGAGTTCCTTCTTCCCGCAGGCACACCACCATACAACCCAAATAGACCCGAGAGTACACCTTCTACTTTAAGAAGATTGCACAGACAGTTCGGGGAATTTGTGCGTGGTGCGAAGTCTAACGGAGTTGAACAGTTTAGAATTGAAAAAAAATTCATAATGCTACTCGAGTCTATTCACCCAAGTGATGCACTTATTGTTCTTAAAATGATAAACAAAGAACAACCCGCAAAGTATCTTACAAGAAACCTTGCAGTAGAAGTGTGGCCTGGGTTGATAAAGAAATAGGGAAACTTTACGATTAACCTTGACTCCCAAGTTTCGTTATGAACTTTAAGGAGGCGAATGCATGACATTGGCACAAATAGACCGTTTAAGAGAAGATGAACGAGAACTAAACAATAGAATTTACAAGATGAAAAAGAAAGGTAATAATTCTATGGTTCACAAACTGACCAAAAAACGTGACTTCCTTAAACATTCTATAAGTGAAACTATTAACGAAATTTCGCAAAGGGGGTGATACAAGTATCTCGTAAGGGGCTCTTCGGAGTCCCTTATGTAATTTATAAATAATGGTATGCCAACATACGTAGTAAAAAATAAAAAGACCGAAGAAGAAAAAGAAATCATTTGTTCTTATGAAAAACGAAATGAATGGTTGAAAGAAAATCCTGATTGGATTGGAGTAATCGGTTCACCTTCTACAATATCACAACACGGTTCTACACTGCGTAGAACAAGTAGTGACTGGCAAAACCTACTTAGTAGTATCAAAAAAGGTTCGGGTGGTAATAACGAAACCGCAGTTAAACATGGCTTCTCAAAGAAAAATACAATACACGATTAACGATATTGGTGGAGAAGTTGTCAAGGACAATGAAACCTATCTACTCAGAGATAATAAAACACTTAATAATCTTGTTGTCAGTTCAACATTATTAAATGCATTTAAACAAACTACGGGACATAACCATTCGGGACAAGAAGAAGTCTATATCTTTGTGAGTGGTACGGGTCGTATGGAAGTAGATAATAAAAGTTTTAGTGTAAGTGCAGACGATGTAATTTTAATCCCTGACGGGTCTTTTCATCGTGTCTACAATGAAACTGCAGAACCTTTATACTTTGTTTGCGTCTTTGACGGTAAGAGAAACCACTAATGAAATTTAAAGAATTACAATCTATGTTATTAAAAGATGAATACTTTATTACTTTTCAAAGTATGAATAGTGATAAAGTGTATACTAAAAAATGTACTCTTAGAGAAACTCCAATGAAAGTAAATCAAAAAGAAGGAAGTAGTATTCTTGTTTATTTGAGAGATGATAAAAGATTTGAAGATATTAAACTTACATCTATAAAGGATATCAAACCCGCATGGAGAAATTTGTAATGTATGTTGAAATTAAATAAGATAGAACCCACCACTAAAAACCAAGAACTTGTTTTCAAAACATGGAAAGACGGAGATAACCTAATACTCAATGGTAGTGCGGGTACGGGTAAAACTTTTGTATCTTTATATCTTGCACTCGAAAAAGTATTAAGTAAATCAAGGATTAAGAAACTTGTTATCGTAAGAAGTGTTGTACCCACAAGGGATTTAGGCTTTCTGCCTGGAACTGTAGAAGAAAAACTATCCGCATTTGAAACACCGTATGTGAATATGTGTGCAGAACTATTTAATGATAAAGGTGCATACGAACAACTCAAGACTAAAAATAAAATAGAGTTTGTTTCTACATCTTATATTCGGGGTACTACCTATAATGACTCTATCCTTATAATCGATGAATGTCAGAACTTGACATTTCATGAATTAGACAGTATAATTACTCGGGTTGGTAATAACTGTCGTATTATTTTTGCGGGAGATTATTACCAAAGTGATTTTAAACAACAAAAAGATAAAGAAGGTATTATTGAATTTATCGATATTATTGAACAACTAAATAAGTTTAGTATTGTAGAATTTAATTGGAAAGATATAGTCCGTTCTGATTTTGTTCGAGATTATATCATGACCAAAGAGATGATGAAAAAATGAAAATAGGATTTACTTGTAGTACTTTTGACTTACTACATGCGGGTCATGTACAGATGTTGCGTGATGCAAAATCTCAGTGTGAGTATCTTATCGTGGGATTACAAATAGACCCGAGTGTAGATAGAAAAGAAAAGAATGCACCCATTCAAACAATCGTTGAAAGGTATACGCAACTCAAAGGTATTAAGTATGTTGACGAGATTATACCCTATGCAACTGAACAAGACCTAGAAGACATTCTAAGTCTATATACTATTGACGTAAGAATATTAGGAGATGAATATCGTGACAAAGACTTTACGGGAAGAGACATCTGTCGTCAAAGAGATATTGAAATATATTTCAACAAGCGTGACCACAGATTTTCTACTAGTGATTTAAGAAGGAGAGTTTGTGAAACTTAGTGACAACTTTAGTTTAGAAGAATTAATTAGAAGTTCGACTGCAAAAAGAATAGGTATTGATAATATACCGAATGAAGAACATCTAAAAAATCTACAAGTAGTGGTAGATGAAATTGCACAACCACTTAGAGACCATTTCGGTAAACCCGTTAGAATAAACAGTGGGTATCGTTCTCCCGCATTGAATGATGCAATTGGTGGTTCAAAGAAATCCCAACATAGTAAAGGAGAAGCAATTGACCTAGAAATAGACGGGGTATCGAATATGGAAGTTGCGGGTTGGATTACAGAGAATTGTGATTATGACCAAGTGATTTTAGAATTCTATAATCCCGCAGAAGGGCCTAACAGTGGTTGGGTTCATGCATCATGTAAAGCAGACTTATCACAGAACCGAGAAAGAAATCTGATTGCATTAAAAGACGGAAACAAAACTGTTTACCTAGTGACTGAGGACTTTATCGAAGAATGAAACAAGATAACCTTCCTTTAGAACAAATGACAGAGAGTCAAATTAAAAGACTCAATGACCCAAATACACCACCACATGTAAGAGAATATTTACTTAAGTTAAGATATCCAGAGTATACCGAAGAAGATAAAAAACGAGGTATGAACAATAAAGACCTAGACTTTATGACCAAGAACCCAATGTATTGGGCAGTGTTTTTACCTTCTCTTTTTGTCATTGGGTTTGGTCTTTTACCATTCATTACAATGTTAATCTTTTTTGACAAACCAGAGTTCCTAAAACCTTGACATAACTTGCATCATGTAGTATAATACCTACATGATGAATAAAGACCCATACAACAAAGTCATTCTCACTGATTGTGACGGTGTTCTTTTAAACTGGGGATACGCATTTAGTATCTACATGCAACAACAAGGTTGTGAGAAAAGACAAGAAGGTTGGGGTTCTTATAATGTTGCAGATAACTTCTATATTAGTAAAGAACAAGCAAAGTATCATATTAGAATGTTTAACCAATCTGCAGCGATTGGATTTCTTCCCGCACTTAGAGATGCGGCTCACTATGTTCCAAAGATACATAAAGAGTTAGGATATGTCTTTCACTGTATTACATCTTTGTCAAAAGACTATTCCGCACAAAGACTCAGAGAACAAAACTTAGAAAAGATATTCGGAGATACTTGTTTTGAAAAGATTATTTGTTTAGATACTGGTGAAGACAAAGATAGAATTCTAACAGAATATCAAGATAGTGGTTATCTGTGGATTGAAGACAAAGTTGACAATGCTGAATGTGGTCTAAAATATGGTCTTGACTCAGTATTGTTTGAACATGGGTTCAATATGGATAACGAACAATTCAAAAAATATCCCACTTGGGAGTCTATCTACGAAGATTTAAAGTCCGCATAAATACTTCTTTTAGGAGATATTATGTCAGAAGATACTTTAAATATAGTACAAAAGAAAGTTGCGGTTGAATTAGAAATTGACCCAACTTTAAAAACACCAAAGGTAAATAGATATCAATGGTTGATAGATTTATCTGAAGCTGTAGACGCATGGAGAATATTTCCACGTGTCTTTATTTCTACATACATATATCTGTTGTATAAGACAACCATATGGTTTACAACTTTACCTGACCCTAACACTGCACAAGCGGGTTTAATATCCGTTGTTGTCGGTGCGGGTGCAGCTTGGTTTGGTTTATATGCGGGTACTGGAAGTAGAGGTGGAAAAACTACTATTGGTAAATAATGCGATACGTAGGATACAGTAGAGGTTTTCATGATGCTGGACTTGCAATCATTGAAGAAGACGGAACTGTATCCTATGCATCAAATAGTGAAAGATATAGTAAAACAAAATATGACGCACAACTCACACCAGAGTTAGAGTCAATGATAAAGAAAGATGATTATGTAGTTTTTTATCAAGACCTAGAACTAAATTCTGAAAAGTATAATTACAGTCCAAACCCGACTTTAGCAATGAATGAAATTGGAAACATTTTTACTTTTGACCCAAAAGATGAAATCGGAAAAAGTCTAAGGTACACAAGAGATAATAGAGAGTATAGTTTTGAAGAAGTTTATTTTAATAGTTTAGAAGATGCAACTTTACCTTTTCATATGCATCACGAGTCTCATGTTGCACAAGGTTTATATACTCGTCCGTGGCAATCAAAAGACGATACTGTTATGGTATCAATAGACGGTGTCGGAGAAGAACAATCTGCAGTAATTTATGACTCTAACTACAATGTAAAACTGCAACATTGTTCTCCCCAATCGATTGGTTGGTTATATGGTGCAACTACAACATTACTTGGATATAGAAGACTTCAAGAAGAATATATTGTTATGGGTATGTCTGCATACGGAGAACCTAACGATGAAGTAGTAAAACTTATAAAAGAGTATTACAACACCTTTGATAATTATACACAAGAAGAACAACGCACAATGCGTAAAACTTTTGTAGACAAAAAAGTTAAGTTTGATACTAACGAACAAAAAAGAGTTGCTCAACATATGAATTTGCCAGGCGCTGCAAATATGACATATGATTTTGTAAATAGTTTCTTTACTGAATATAAAAAATTAATATCAAAAACTTCAGCCAACGACATTGCAGCTTCTATTCAAAAGTTTACCGAAGACAAGATATATGAAATTATGGTTCATGCAAGACAGTATGGAAGTAAATTAATTTATTCTGGGGGAGTCGCACAAAACATTGTTGCAAATTCTAAGATACGAGATTTATTTGATGATGTACATATTGCAATCGCACCCAGTGATGCTGGTAGTGCATTAGGTTGTGCAGCTAAATCTTGGAGTGAACAAACGAGTGGTACACACCTTAAATGGTCACCCTATCTAGGATACAATATAGAAAAAGATATTAATCCTAAAGAAGTAGTGGATTATCTAATGAAAAACAAAGTATGTGGTGTTGCAAATGGTCGTGCAGAGTTTGGGCCTCGTGCATTAGGTAATCGTAGTCTTCTTGGAGATGTGAGATACGATATCAAAGATACGGTAAATAAAATAAAACAAAGAGAACTGTTTAGACCTTTTGCACCCGCAATACTAGAAGAATATGCAGACGAATACTTTGACGGACATAAGAACGAATACATGCAATATACTTGTAATGCAAAACACGATTACGAGTCTGTTATCCATGTAGACGGTACTTCTCGATGTCAGGTAGTAAAGAAGGACTGTCAGAGTGTCATACGTCCCATTCTAGAGGAGTATTTTGAAAGGACGGGTATCCCTATGTTGTTAAATACTTCGTTGAATATAAAGGGTCAACCAATACTTAACGATGAAAAAGATGTAGAAGAGTGGGAAAAAGAATATAAAGTGAGGATATTTTGATATACAAAAATGAATATGGTGAAGTAGACTTGTTATCAAAACAATTTCTACAATCATTAAAATCAGACAAGGGTGTGATTGGTGCAAAGTTATCAGGTGGTTCTGATACTGCACTTTTACTGCATTTACTTGCAAAAGAAATACAAGAAAGAAACTTAAACTTTTCTATTCTACCTTATACGTTTTTAGATAAACCAGATAGAAATATAGTTGCACAAATGATAATTGATGAAGTTAAAAGTAATTTTCCTAAAGTATCTTTTGAAAAACATGTTTATACGGAACTAACAATACCATACAGAGATGTATGGAATGAGAGTGCGATTAAACTATCAAAAGAATATGACATTGTATTTTTTACTAACGCAGTCAATAAATCACCACCAATGGAAGTAGTATCAAATAAAGAACTTGCGAGAACGGTTTCATCTGAAAAAGCACTCAGGAATTACGATACTAAAGATTTAGAATACTTAGGTATTTATGACACACCAGAATACAAACCTTTTGAACATTTAGATAAAAGATTTACTGCACAAGTGTATGAAGATTTATTTTTATTAGAAACTTTATTTCCATTAACTCGTTCATGTCTAAGTGAAGATGTAGAAAAAACTAATTATCATGAAAAACCTTGCAAAGAATGTTATTGGTGTGAAGAAAAGTTTTGGGCATTTGGTCAATATGATGCGGAAGAATATGGATATTAGGTGGAGAGGAACTTGGGGTATTGGAGATGCAATGATGGCTCTAAATGTTGCACACAATTATTCCTTTACTTACGATACTCCAGTAAAATTAGAAATGCACTGGCCTCATGATGAAGATTTTATTTTAGATAAGAGAGATAGTCAGACTATTGTTGAACAACAAAAGTTTTTACATGACCAATATTATCAAAACGATAGAGTAGAACTAACTCATGTTTTTAAAACAACATTGTTTGATTATAGTATTCCTTATGTAGAGGATATGAGAAGAGATAAAGCGAGGTGGTATTTAGATGAAATAGTAAATAGAAATATAGTAAATTTTATGAATTGGCCATTTAAAGATATACCAAAACCAAAGAATAGTTTTATGATAGAAGATAATTTAAAAGGTGTTTGTTGGACGCCCATGCATAATAGTGAACCACCAAGAGAATGGAAAAGAGATTTGACTGAGGAAGATTGGAATTTAAGTAAAGAAAGATTTGGAAGTGTTGCTGACATAACAGAAATCAGTTATCGCACTCCAGTACAGAATGCATTTCAAATAATTAAAGAGTCTGATTTTGTATTTTGTTACGAAGGTATGTGGCATTTTATTGCACGAAACTTTGCAAAACCTATTGTGATACAGGCCAGAGTTACAACGGAAGCAAAACAAAATACACCACAAGTAAAACAACTACAAAGTAGAGAGGACTATCTTGAATGGTTAAATAGAGATATGCGAACTAATATAACTGGAATGCAAAATCGTGCAAGAGAATATTATAAAAGATTAATTAAGTATTATGAAGATTGACAGAGCTGTCATCGAAGTAAACGGTGGTTGTAATTATTCTTGTACCATGTGTCCGCAAGATAAACGAACTGGTGGACGTGATAAAAGATTTTTACAGAAGATGTCTCTTTTAGAATTTGAAGATAATGTTAGAGATTGTGCAAAACACGGATTACGAGTAGTTAATCTAGAAGGAAGTGGAGAACCAACTCTTGCAAGAAACTTAGATGAATATATTAAGATAGTCAAGAAGTACAACGCACTTGCATTTTGTTTCTCAAATGGTTATCGTATGTTTGGTAGATACATGAAGAAATGTGTTGATGCGGGACTAGACTTTTATCGGTTCTCAATGATTGGATACGATACGAATAAATATAACGAAATGATGCATAACCGTATAGGTGGAAACTTTGATATGATATGTGAGAATATTATGGAAATGCAAGACTATGTAGAAAAGTCTGGTAGTGATTGTGTGGTTGCAACTTATCATTTGATTACTAACACTGATAACCAAGAAGAAGAATTAGAAAAGTATAAAGAGTTAGTAAAAAGATTAGGAGTAAAATCTGAAATCTGGAGAATGCATAACTGGAGTGGAGTATATGATAACAAAGATAAAAGAAGTGGTAAAATTAATACTTGTGGTCGTCCTTTCAGTCCTGATGTTGTTATTCGTGCAGGCGGGTTGGACGGTCAAAAAGGAGCAGTCGCACCATGTTGTCAAGTTCTTGGTCGGGACGAGGAGGCAGTTCTTGGACACACAAGTGTAAATACTATAGAAGAAATATGGAATGGGCCTGCATACACTGAATTAAGAGAACAACACACAACTGGAGATTACCCAGACTATTGTAAGTCATGTGACTTTTTATTAGATGACCCAGAAGTTCTGGTATGGACTAATCACGAAAGAGATTTATATAAGATGCATGGAACGGAGTTTGATTTAGATGATTATAGATGATGAAATTTATATGATACAAAACAGAAACGATGAAGTTTCTGCATATTATAGTGACCAAGTAATTCCTTCTTGGGATAAGTTTGGATACTATGTAAACATGTTTGATTGTGTTTATCCTGATACTTTACACGAATACGATTACTTAGAGTTTGATAAGTATTGGGGACTAAGAGATATGTCCGAAGGAGAAAAGGCTGGTTGGTATAGTCATACTTTATTATGGATTAAATGTGCAATGGAAAACAAAGATATTGCAATTATTGAACACGATGTTGAATGTGTTGCACCTTTAGATTTTAACGAACGAGGACTTAACTTCTTTTGTGATTATCAAAACAATGATGAATGGGAAAACTACGCAACAAGATTTATAGACCACCCATATTGGGGTAAGAATAATAAAATAGTTCCAGTCACACACGCATATACTCTAACACCAGAGATTGCAACCGATATGTTAAAACTTGCGATAAGTAGACCACAAGATAATTTTACTGATGACTTTTTATTGAATTATAAAGGACTTGACAAAGTAATAAATAATGTGTATAATTACACAAAACCAATTTATCATAAAGAGATTGGTGGTAGTATGAAACATGGTGAAACATCTTTAGATGTAATGTTAGATGAAAAATATAAATAGAATGATATTTCAAGTTGCGGTAGGCCCGCAATCGAAACTATATGAACACTGCATTGAGTCGGTAAAAAACTATTGTGAAAAATATGATATCACGCATCATGTACTAACTCAACCAAAACTAAGAATTAAACCAGATGTATTTGCAACTAATCGTAGTAAAGAGTCTTATGAAAAGTATGGTGGATATCTACCTATCTATGAAAAGGAAAACGCATTTGAGTATATAGATGACTTTGACCAAATTGCAATTATAGATGCAGACATCTACATTCGTCCTAATGCAAGAAACATCTTTGACCAAATGAATTGTAAATGTGCGTTTGGAGCTGTGTGTGAAAGAGAAATGGATATTCAAGATTGGTATGAAAAAAAGATAGTTAACTATTCATATATGCAGTATGAAAGATTACACGATTTTGGTGGTATAAATTTTAAACCGAATGAATTAGGTTTGGAATTCTTTAATATGGGAATGATTGTTATTAACTCTCAAATATTTAAACCTTATCTAAATGGTCAAACACCTAGACAATTTTTAGAAAGAATGGAATTCAAAGATTTTATAGACGGACAAGGTGCATGGAAATGGTCTACAGACCAAACATTATTAAACTACTTCTTAAAAAAATATAGTGTACCAACTAAACATATAAACCCAACTTTCAATGGTTTATTTACTGCGGTAAACAATATAAAAGAATGCGACTTTGTTCATTTCTTTCTCAAAGATAAATTACCAAACAAAGGTGAGAATGTTGAAGAGTTAATGAATGCAATTAATTAATTTTACCATGTGGTCTCCTAGTGGTGGGGGTGGTGCATTTTTTTCTGAACTACTTGATGATAATTACTCAAAAGATTTTCATTTAAATTACGATAACTATCGTAATCCTATAACAAATGAATATGCGGGAAGCCCTAACAGTTATCGATATGAAAACTACGAGTTAGAAAAACAACATAACATAATACCAAAGTTTACTGAGAAAAGTATACTACTTGGTAAACGATATTCACCATTAGATTTTTTTAAACACGAAGTTAAGTGTCCTGATACTTATGTTATAAATTGTGCGGGATATGAAGAATATGTAGAAGATTTAATATTTGTTAAAAAAATGGTTGGTGGAACAATGCAACACATGTCTCCATATTTTATTATGTTGACTATGCGAAGAAAAGAAAGAATTTCAAATGAAATTTTTAAAGATGTTAGTTCTTATGATGACTCAAATAGTCAAATGATATCTTGGAAAAAATATACACAAATGGTAGAAAGTGTTTCTCCTTATATAAATGCTTGGTCAACATTAAGTCTTAAATATTTTGCGTATCCAACCGATAGGTTTGTTTGGGACAAAGATGAATTTTTGATGCATTTAAAACATGAATATGATTTAAAAAAATACAGTCCTTTTAAATATAAAAAATGGGATACTATTGATACTGAACCACTCAAAAAATATACTAATGTGCATGTTATAAAGTATGGGGATTTGATGAATGGTAAAGATACGGGTACTGCATTTGATGACCATAAAAAAGAAATACATACTTATTTTGAAAACAACACGAGGGTACTAGACGAATTTGAAACGCAGTGTTTATGATTGAATTTATTACTATATTATTATTGGGTACAATATACGGATTAATTATTGGTATCATTCCGACTGCGGGTGCGACTACGGGTCTTATTATAATCTTTTCGTTTCTACATTTATTTCCAGACCCATATCTTGCAGTAGTATTCTGTATGGCAACG
>Ga0209503_10000140_pt1 | contig 50462 bp, 103 predicted proteins | sample SouAtlMetagenome_2_FD_187448 | JGI IMG/M metagenome (GOLD analysis project Ga0209503, IMG submission 187448) | Marine eukaryotic phytoplankton communities from Atlantic Ocean - South Atlantic ANT15 Metagenome (SPAdes) (version 2) | ecosystem: Environmental > Aquatic > Marine > Oceanic | place...
CCAATAGCCATTACAGCTCCACGTCCAATACTTCTAGCTAAATTTCCTGTTTTTTCTAATAAATTTGGTTTTTTTGCGAAATTTTTTGTGAATTGATACACTTCAGGAGCCATCCTCATACGCTCCATAGCGTTCTCAGGCATTGGCTTGCCAGTCATACGGGAATATAACAAGAAATCTCTAGGCGAAGCAGGCATTTTATAACTCTTTGTAGATATATAAAGATAATTTTAAGTTCTATATACTCGACCCCCTAAAAAGCCTTAAAAAGGGTCATTTTGGGGGAAAAAAATCTTGAGACATCAGGCGAAGCCGTGAATTGTTACTTTGTGTGAACAAAAAAAAGAAATATATGGTCACATAAGGCGGAATTGTTACAGTTTGTGTCAAAATTTGACAAAAATCCCGGAAATATTACAGGAATTTGTAGTAAAACTAAGTATTTATTGAGAATATTAAGGAAATATTAAAACCGCCCTAGAAAATGTAACGAAACTAGGTCAATTGTTACAGATTCTGCAGTACTGTCTTAGGGACAGTTCGTTGGACACAGTAATATTTCATTTTGCAACACGGATTTACAACTAAATGTAAAGTTTTTCCTGGTTTTGTAAAGATTTCGGGGAAAATTTGACAAATTGTACAAAATATTATACTTTTTAACCCTTTTTTGCTCCATATCGTAGAAAAATTTGCACTTTAAGGTCTTAAGGCCGCCATAAGATAAGTACTAAATTTGTGGAAAAACTTGTTAAAAACTTTTTAAGGTATTTTTTTATTAAATTAATAACTTTCTATTTACTTATATAAGCCGCCATACTAAAATAGATTTATAGAGTTTTACTCTATTCATAAACCAATTCATTTTAGAGGTTAAGCAATGGCAACAAAACAACAAAGAGAGATAGCAATTAAGAAACTATCTAGAATTTTAAAAATTGCTAGTAGTAAATCAATTAGTACTGAATTATGTAGTGAAGTTATGTTTCTTACAAGATTTTTAACTATTAAAAGAATTAAATTAATTAGAGATAATGCAATTAAGGAAGCAATTCAAAATAATGCATCAAATGAAGCAATAAACAGACTTCAAAACTTTTTTCCAAATATAGATAGCTTTTAATAGTTATCTATTTAATTCATAAACCAATTCATTATTATAAAAATGACATTTATTTCAGTTAATCCGAATCATTATTCAAAAAACAGTTTTAAAAAGCCACTAAGGGTAAAACCTCAAACTTTTAACACTAATGGCCGTATTTTATTCGAGGGGAAATCGAATATAGATAATGAGGAAATCGTAGTTATATTAACCGGTTTTGATAATGCAACATCGAATAAGAAGACCGGAAACATGCTTCAATCATGGATTCTACTTAAAAATCATGCCCCAAACACTAGTCATAAGAACGGATTAAACAAAAGTGTGTGCGGTTCCTGCCCTCATATGGGATCACGTCAAAACAGTTGCTACGTTAAATGGTTTCAAGCTCCTCTACAAGTTTGGAAATCATACCACAACAATAGATATGATCACTTCAAAAAATCCGATCTAGAACTAATTAAAGGGAGATCTTTAAGACTTGGAAGTGCTGGAGACCCTACTGTAATACCTTTATCAGTTTGGAAACCATTACTAGACGTAGCAAAAAACCATACAGGTTATACACATCAATGGCGTGAGAATTTCGCTCAACAATATAAGGGAATAGTTCAAGCAAGTTGCGATAGTTTTCAAGATTATTTACTTGCTAGCGGTTTAGGTTTTAAATGTTTCTACGTTAAACATAAAGACACTAAGGTAGATAAGAAATTATTTATAAATTGCCCTGCAAGTATTGAAGCAGGTCAAAAGACTGAGTGTTCAATATGTTCATTATGTAGTGGTTCAAAAAAGGATGTAGTTATTAATGCACATGGTTCAACCGCTAAATATGTAGCAGTAGAGGCTTAAAAAATAGCCTATAAACCTTTATAAACCTTACTAGGATACATTTATATATTTGTATCCTTGAAAGGCTTTTAAGTACCTTTCAATTATCCTTTTATTTTCTAGTTAATTATGGAAAATCTTAAAACTAAATATAGTGCGGTTAGTGCTATTTATTCAGAGAATACTGATCAAAATAAACCTATTGATATTTATATCAAAGAATCAAAGAGAGATTCAAACACACCCAAAGAATGGATTAAAAACAATACTTATAAATATTTAATTGTTTTTCATTTTACTGGATGCATAAACCCTAATTATGGACATTCTTATTACATAGATACCATACTTGAGAGTAAAGACGGACTATGTCTAAATACTGAACCTTATGAAAGTTTAGACTCTGAAAAAATGGAATGTGTTAGAGCATTTATAGAAGGTTTTTTAACTACAAATAAAATTAAATAATTTTAGATTTTAATCCTTACTTATAGCCATTTTTAAGGATGGTTATATGAAAGGCTTAAGGCTTACTTACCTTTCTTTGTACACTTTATTTTTTAAAAAATCATGTCTAATTATTCAAATATTTCTGACCAACTTTGGTCTTTGCCTGTATCAGATTTGAACAAAGTTAAAAGCTCTATATCTGAAATTATTTTGACTAAGATTAAAAATTCTTTATCCATAGGGGATGAGGTTTATATAGTCCAAAAATCTAAGAAGGATGAAGGGATAGTTGAAAAGATTAATAAGAGTAGAGCCTTAGTAAAAATTGGTCATACTTCTTACCACGTCCCTTTTACTATGATTGAAATTAAAACTAAGTAACTGTTTTTAATCCTTGCTTATAGCCCTATTTATTAGGGTTATATGAAAGGCTTATCCTTTCACTTTGTACACTTACCTAACAAATCAAGTGACTACACTAACCGATTATGGCGAGGTATACCTCGTTAACAGTAGGTCGGAAATTAAAAATATTCCTACAACTTTTTGTATGGAATTTTTAGCCGATCTTAAAAATGATGATGGCAGTTTAAAAGATCATATTACCGATCTTAATGACAATGTCGTTACTAACTTCTACGGTAGGCAGGGCATTCGCTGCACTATTCCGACTCTATTTATTTCAATGGAATATAAATTGGATGATGGTAGTGCCTACTTATTAGATAAAGAATTTTTCTTATACGAGGAAGATTTTAAAACTTTAAAAGATTTAGAAAATTATGCGGAAAAATTTTCCTATGGTTTTGTTGATCTCAATGCTGAGCAACTTGATATAGTTAACTGCTTTCATGCTTGTTCTATGTCTTTATCAAATGACTACTACGAGGATTATGAATAACGATTATCAAAACACTAAACCGCAAAAAATTAGATTTCATGTGACCGCAGGGGCGGAGAACATTGACCTAGTTAATGACCTTATAGGGCATCTTGCAAAGGCAAAAGATTATGAGGTTACCTTCCACAAAAACAAACAACGTGGGCGGACTCCATTACATGATCTGCACATAGAACTAACCGAGAGAGGTGGGGATAGGCAAAGCTAAAACCAACCTCCCAAAATAAAATTTTCAAATCAGAAATTTACAAATCATTCTGAGGGATACCCCTGCCAATTCCTGGCTGGTGCGAAAATTTTTTAAAATTCAAACTTAAAGTAACTTTTCAGCCGAAAACATTGACAATGACACCGATCTGGTATAGGCTTATTTTCAAAGGTTACCACCCTTTTCACACACATTTTCTATTCATAGGAGACTACTCAAAATGCCTTTCGAAAAAGGATTATTTTATTTACCATGTCCGAACCAAGTTGACGATATGCCCCCATCCTTTGAGGGATGGTACAACCCCCACCAAAGGTGGAATGGTTGGTATGCACCCTTATTTAATGAGGAGACATACGACAAGATTTGTGCCTACTATGGCAATGAAAAAACTAATACTAAAGAATCAATAAACAATCTAAAAGAATTTATGGATAAAGAGACTAACAAGTCTTCTTACTCTGTATCTATGGAAGGTCAGTTATATGATTTTGGTTCTTGCTATCTATGTTGGGGAAATGAGAATGATGAATAAAGAACTAGCCCAGTACATAAACACTCTCTTAGCAGAAAAGCAAAGAGAAGTTTTATCTAAACAAGCTTACTTAGATAAGATTGATAGAAGTGTTGAAATATACTTTACTGAATATCAAGAAATAGAATATGAATTAGGAATGATTTACAAAGCTCAAAAAGCTATGGATTACATCATTGAGGAGGACAACTAATGGAAGATTTAATTAACGAAGAAATTCTTGAAACTATTTATGAAGAAGTTCAAGAAGATTTCCCAAATCTTTCTCAAAAAGAATGGGAAGATATATCTCTACATAGATTTACGGAGGGAGGTTAAATGACTAAACCATTAAAAGTCCTAGATTGTTTTTCAGGAATAGGAGGATTTGCATTAGCTGAATCCTTCTTTGAGGGACAATTCGAAACCAAGCAATTTGTAGAAATTAATCCTTATTGCCAACAAGTATTATCAAAAAATTTTAAAGGAGTACCAATCCATGAAGACATCAAAACTTTCACAGCACCCAGAGGATCATTCGATCTCTGTACCTTCGGTTTTCCCTGTCAAGATATCAGTATTGGAGGACAACAAAAGGGAATCGGAGAAGGAACTAGGTCAGGATTATTTTACGAGTGCATTCGGTTACTTAGGGAAATTCGACCTCAATTCGCCATCTTTGAAAACGTTAGAAATTTGCTCTCCATTGAAGAAGGGAGGGTATTCCAAGAAGTCCTGTTTCAAATTGCCCAAGCAGGGTATGATGCTGAATGGTCAATTGTTTCAGCAAGAGATGTGGGAGGCTGTCACCTTCGAGAACGTGTATGGATCATTGCCTACCCCAAACACAATGGATCATCTACCCCCAAGAGGCTTAGATTCAATGATAAAACAAACTCAGGTACACAGAAAAGGCAGAACAAAATTAGCCAACCTGAGAGAAGCAATGAATCCAAAAGCAGTAAAGCTGTTCAACGAGCTACAGCAACTCAGACTACCAACACCAACATCAAGGGATTGGAAGGACACAGGGGAGAACATGAACTACAAGAAAGCTGCGGAGAAGAAAAGGCTCGCTGGCGTACTCAACCATACACACTCAGACCTGACTGGAGAAGATACGACTCTCAGCCCACGATTCCTAGAAGAAATGATGGGCTTCCCCGCAAATTGGACTCAAATTGGAGAAACAGAAAAGAAAGAATAATCTGTTTAGGTAATGCAGTTACACCTCAGCAAGCTGCCATCCCATTAGGGAGAATCATTGACCTTATCAAGTCATAAAACTGATCTTTGTACACTCATTTTATTTAAAATCATGCACGACTATTTACAGGAAATTTATTTCGATTGGTGTATCAAAAATGATATGCCAAAACATTCTGAAGGTTCTCCATTCAAGGGATACTTATCAGCAGATGATTTAATGCATAGCAATTATCAATTAACTAAAACTCAAAAAGATTGGTTAAAAAATTACAGCAGATTATGGATACTAATGGAAGCTAATGTAATCGGATTCAACAGTAAGGAGGTTTAATCATGCACATCGAATCAACAAACAAACAATCTGTCTACAAAGGCGATGAGGATGGTCACAAGTTATTGAAATTAATCGATGACATGGGATGGGATTACGATAGATTTTCTTCATCAGGACAAGAAACTTATGACAAAATTTGCGTAATTTTAGCAAAAGTATCGGAGGATGAAAATGAATCTAACTAAAGAAGAAGCTAGATGGCTTGATGATAAATGGAATGACTTTTATTACTATTTTCAAGTTGAAGATATGTTTGAAAAAGATCAGGAAATTTTTAGAAATATTGGTAAAAAATTATCGGAGGTAAAACAATGAAAGTTTACTACAAAATTATTGGTCATCTTGAAGACGATGAACAAGAAATAGGTACTTACATTTTTGATGAAGAGAAACCTACTTCTCATGCATTTCTTCAAAGATTAGAAAAGAAGTTCAGAGATCAATTATTAGAAGAATCTGGTAATGACTCTGACAGTAATAAAGAAATTTATATTGACTATATTTTTAAATCAAATCAACCAATTCAGGTAATTAATTAATGCCTAAAACAAAATCAAAACCACAAACTTGGGAAGAAAAAATCTCCAAGCAACTAGTAGGAAGAAAGATCGTAGAAGTACGATGGATGACTCCAAAGGAAGCTGATCAAAACTATTGGGATTATCAGCCAGTTCTATTAATACTTGATGATGGAACAGCCCTCTGTCCTATGTCTGACGATGAAGGAAACAATGCAGGGGCAATATGTCATCTAGGAGGAGAAGAAGAAACTATTCCAGTAATGAGGAATAGATAATGGAACTATCTAAAGAACAAATGGAAAAGGTTATCTATGAGTTGGAATGTAATTACAATTCAAAAATCTTTGATGATGAAAATTTGGTAGAAATTATCAATTTATTTAAAAATTATTTAAATTCTGGAGAAAATTAATGGATTCAAAAACTAGAGACAAGATCTTACAAAGATGTGAAGTCCTTAAATACATGGGAGATGATGGTATTCCTTCTATCTTCGATCAATTACCTGACGATGAACTGATGGAGGATTGTGGATGGGTCTTAGACAAGGCTCACGATGATCTAGACAACTTTAAGTTAGGTCTTATTAGGAGTTAATTATGAATACTTATCGAATCACTTGTAGAGAATATGCTTACTTTGTTAAAGAAGTAGAAGCTGACTCAGAGGATGAAGCAAGAGAAAAAATTCATAACAATGTCAATGGATTTAAAACTACTATGGAATGGGATGACGAATGGGAGATAGCAGATGTTGAAACAAAAGAAGATCATGAAAAAGGTTGGATTGATCATGCTCCTAGAACTAATGTTAGGAACAAATCATGAAAACCTAGTCTCCTCCTGGGGTTTGGGAAAATTTTTAAAAAATTCCTAAAATTGCCCTCTCAGGATCGCCTCAGACAAGCCGAAAGCAAGTCGAAGGTATAACACTAACCCCCACTTTTGCCCATGAACAAACCTAACATCAAATTTTTGGAAGCACTTGTAAAGGAAGCTTTCGAATGTTTTGGTCGAGGAAATACAGAAGATGGTACAGCTATCCTTAATTCTTTCTTTGATCGTATGCATCCTACTTTTATTGAAGATGCAAAAAATGATAAAAATTTAATTTATGAATTAATTATCGCAAAAAATTCTAAAGATAAAGTAGAATCATTTTCCGCCACCGCCATGCTTAATTATTTAAAAGACAGAGGAGTCGAACTATGAACATTAATGAAGTCAAATCTAAGATCGCAAAGCTATTGCGTCTTCAAACATCTAACAACGTAGGAGAAGCTGCTAATGCTGCTGCATTCGTAGAAAAGTTATGCGTTAAATATAATGTTTCTTCTACAGACTGTAAGGACTACGATCCTGATAAAGATGAAGTAGTTGAATTTAAATTTGGTAAGTCTTACCAGAAAGCAAACATCCCAGTACAAAATCTAATACATGGGGTAGTTAAATACTTTAATGGTCAGACAATAATTACTCATGCAAATCCAAAAGATTATTATTGCAACAAAAGAATTATTAAAATTATTGCATCTAAAGGTAATCAAATTCAAATCGAATTGTATCTTGAATATCTTATAGAAACTATGAATAAATTAGCTGATGAAGCTAAAAAATCTGGAGGTTTTGGTACTGCGGTTAGTACTTATAAAAATAATTGGAAAAAAGGATTTTCTATGAAAATTGCTAATAGATTATTAGCTATGAAAAATGAACAGAAAAGAAAAGGTAGACCTGAAATGAATGAGCCTGCACTTGTTGTTATAAATAGAAATTCTAGTGAACAAAAAGCTGCATTAGCCTTCATGGATGAGAAATATCCAAACAGAAGATCTAGTAGACGTAAAGCAACTTCTGGAGTAGGATATGCGGACGGAAGATCCAAAGCAGAGTCTGTTGGATTGCATAAACAAACAGGAGAAACTCAACGAACATTAGCTTTAACTGGTACTTAATTATGTGACCTTGGAAGTCCTAAAACTCATCTAAATGTACACCATTACTACTACTAAAACCCATGACACAAAGTCACACAACATCAAACGACACAAGTGCAAAGCAAGTTGTCAGAACACTATCAGGTATCACAAAAGGTAAGCCTGTAGTTACTGGAAATGCTCCACAAACTAAGAAGTTTGATCCTGTAGCTGACCAAGATAACAGGTTAATGCAAATGCTTGAGCTATCTCTAGCTATCAAAGACAAGAAGTCTGAGTACGATGACCTTCGCAAATCATTTACAAATGACCTTAAGGCTGCCTTAGATGACAACGAAGAGAATCCTAAGATCAGACACAGCGAGAACGACAGAGTTCACGTTTATCTAAGTAAGAGAAGAGTTTACAAATACTCTGACAAACTTATAGCTAAGAGATTAAAGCTTGAAGCACAGATGGCTGACTTGAAAGATGAGGAAGCAAAAGAAGTAAGGCACAATAAAGCTGAGCTTACTAAAGAAACATTTACTGTTAGCTTCAAAGGCTAGTTATTCCAGGGGGTTTGAAGTTTTTCAAATCCCTTTCTATTATTCACTTTATTTTTTACACTCAAATGGAAAAACAATTTATCGATGAAGTCTTCAGAATCTTATATGGAGACATTATCTACAAAAACAAAAGCTATGATGAAGCTTTAGAAAAGCTTCGGAACATGAAATATGGAGATCAACTTTACGAGGATATTTTAAATTTTTTAAAAGATAATAAATTTAATCTTTTTTCATTACCTACACAAAGACAAATAGAACAATGTAAAAAGGGTGCTGGTCTTTTAAAAAAGATAAAATCTAATGGTGGTATGACAAGAACCATCAGAAATTATCATATGTATTTAGATAGAAAATATAATTTTTCTAAACTTTTTAATGAAGAAGTAACTCAGGAGGTAAACTAATCATGTCTAAAAAGCTAACAATCGAAGTTACAGACAAGCAGTATGATTTCTTTAAACGTATTGCTACTGAAGATAACAGAAAATTAAATGATTTAATTCGTTTAGTTTTTATTACAGGTATAGATTTTCATTGGTCTGAAAATTATTTTTCATTTCAAAAAAGAGATGATGAATTTACTCCACAAGAGAGAAAACAAATGACTAAAAATGAAAAGATTTTAAAACAATTAGAAAAGGAAGACAAACAATTTTATCAACTCTCTGATGAAGAGAAAGAAAAATTAGGATATAAATCTGTGGAAGAATGGCACAGAGGTGGTGGCTATGAAGATAGTAAAACTAATCTCTGTAGTTTATTATCTGAAGAGCTAAAAGCAGTCTTATTAGATCAGGAGGTAAACTAATGAACCAAGATCAAAGAGACAAACTAGCTAGAGTTCTAATCGATGAAGCAATGACTTGCTCTGAAAGAGGAGATGCAGATGATGCTAGAACATTACTAAGACAATCTGTAGCCGTTAGATTTCGTGATGAAATTGAAAGGATTATTAAAGGCGATGAAAAGCTTTTAAAGATCTTTACGGATATGCAACGTGATAAAGACATAGACAGGAGAGTTATGGCTAGAGCTTTAATTCATGTTCTTATAGAAGACAAAAGATTCTTAGAAACTTACAAACCAAAATTCGAGATCGTTGAAGATCAGGAGGAAAACTAATGGAATTATTAATTGGTGCAGCTTGCATAGGAGCAACAGTTTATTACTTCTATTTAATGGCTAATCTTTTTGATGCAAGAGCATCCATAAAACAAAGAGAAAGAAAGAGATTAGCAGATATGATGCAGGTTCAAATGTATAAAACTAGGAGGAGAAGATGAATCAGGAAACCAAGAAATCTATTAACACTCCTCAACAATGGGCTTGCAAATCTGACGCATTCCTATTTAATGAGTATGAATACACATCAGAGGAAATTGATGAGCTACATTCAGACTCAGACAGACAAAGAGGACGAGAAACTTCTTAGAAGATTATTATCTGAAAAGATGCCTGAGAAAGATGCAGACAAAATCATTAGTCATGTATTCAGCAATCTAATTAAATGGACATATGAAGATGCTGTTCTTCATCTAACTCAGGTCTTCAACTTTACTGAAGAAGAATGTAATCGACTTATTAAAGAGTACGACATCCTTTCCTCCACCACCAAAGAGGTTATTATGAATCCACCACCAAACTTCAATGCAACTGCTCCTAACGATGTTAAGGACTACTCTGCCAATCTATGGCAAGCCAGGAAATGCTTATCGGATGCAAAAAAATTAATTAGTGCAACCGCTCTTACTCCAAGAGATTATGAAAACGATGAAGATTTTCATGAAGCTTTACTTCACAGATTGCATATAGCAGAACACTTCGTCAATATAAATAGATATATTGATGAACATCTTGATTTTGCTAAAGCTCACATACCACCACAAACACCATGAAACTTAAGCCTTACTTACCAGAAAACACTTTCATTTTAAATGAAGATTCATTACCTAAAGAACATGACACCGATCGCTTCGGTAAAATTATGGTCTTTAGAAAAGATGTTGGTTGGTCTGTTATTTCATTAACTGACGCTGTACAGTTTCTAGCTATGAAACACACCCATTGGACATACACTCCCGACACACCTCATGACTAAAAAAGAATTTTCTTATATAGTATTCTCCAAAGCTGGAGATAATGTGCAGGAAATAGTTGGGGTCTATAAAGATCTTGATGGAGCTGCTTATGGAGCTAAGACTGCATTATCTACTCTGTTTCCAAATCATGGAGACAAAGCAGAAATTATAAGATGTGAGATTATCTCCACGGAAGAAGCTAGAGTAACTTACGAAAAAACAAAACCAAGAGACATCTTTGAAAAATGCGAAGATGGATTCTGTCCAATGCCCACACCACAAACACAAGAGGTATCATGACACCACAACAAAAAGAAATTCAAATATTAATTGGAGATCTAAATAGAGAAACTCAAGCATTAAATAATTTTCTCGATGCACAAACAAAAAGAATACAAAATATAAAAGATCGTATAGATTATCAACTACAAATTATTGAAAAAAACAATGACTAACACCAGATCAAACAATGAACAAATGGAGGAGCGTGTAAACTACGCTGCTGATCAATTAGCTAAAGGTAAAAGAGCTATGGACATCAGTAAAAAACTTGCTTCTAAATATAATGTAAGTATTCAACAAGCTAGAGATTATGTTAGACAAGCTAAACCAGTATTAACTCAATCTATATCTCCAAATGATCGTGCATTTATTTTCTCAAAAGTAATGAGTTGTTTAGAACAAGATAGATTGGATGCAAGAAAAGAAGAAAATTTAAAAGAACAAACTAGATCTACAGGAGGAATGGTAAAGATGGTTAGTCTTCTAACTAGCATTGATCAAGTTGGATCTTGGGATAGTGCAAGAGAATCTGAAGGAGATTATTTATTTAGGAATTTTTCAGAAGTTGCTAAAAAAAGAAAGAAAAAATATGGTGATTTAGATGCCTTAGATAACACCGACATTCCTTTTTAACTATGACAACTACACAAGAATTTAGGACACAAGTTTCTTTAATAAACAATGTTGAAAGAATCGCTATTGCTTTAGAAAGAATCGCTAAAGTTTTAGAGAGTGATGTTCACATTAATATCGATCATGCTCACATTGATCAGATAGATCATAACCACGTTGAAGGTAAGATTCATACTCACGAAGATAAGTGGTAACTTGGGAGGCATAGGGTGGGTAAAGATTTGAGTCCATTTCTATATACTGCCTTAGTGAATTGTCGCTACTGCACGGATCATGCGGTAGGTAAGACGATGTTTCACTTAGATATCAGGTTCTCATCGAAGAGTAATAGCGATACCTAGGTTTCGTGTTTAACCTTTCATGGCTATTATTAAGTATATGACCTTGTAAGTCCTCCCTTCTATTTATTATGACAGTACCTTCACAACCAAAGTACAAAGTAAATGATCGTGTAAGAATCAGACAAGTACTCAAAACTTCCAACCGCCATGTAATGATCAATGGCAAATATGTGTCCGCAAAGATCAGGAAAGGAATTATTAAAGAAGTTACTCTCAAACAAAACAGTTGTGGAGCTAAAATCCCACACTACCAGGTTTTATGGGATCATCAAAGTAGCCCATCATTAGTCTCTCAACACAGAATTGAATTAGAAAATGAAGTGTCCAAAATGTAGTAAGAAAGCAAAGGCAAGTGCCACAAAATTTATTGAATTTAGCCACACTCAAAGGAGAATCAGAACCTGTGGGTGTGGTTTTAAATTTATAACTTATGAAACAATTGAACCTGACAAACAAGATTTAGGTCAACACGCTAAACAAAAGAAAAAAAAGATATATAAACAAGTATTATTAGAATTAATTAAAGATTTAGGAGGTAGAACGTACTTTGAAAAACGTAAAAATTCTCCGTGGGAACGACAATTTTATAGAAAAGTATTAAATATATTGATCAATGATTTAAAAGATGAATCAGAACCAAAAAAGAAAGAAGATTTTAAAATTTGGGAGGGGGTATAAACCCTATAATAAAAAAACTGAATAAAAAAAATGGTATTACTTATTGGATTGCTTGTAATTATAGGTATAGCAGGGGTTGTCATCCTTATGAGAATCTACAACCCTCACTAATTTACTTTCGTTTTAGCTATTTTACTTTCGTTTTTCTACATTAAATTCAATTCTTCTTCGTTTAGAAAAGGTTTTGCATCTTTAAATGATTTATTTTTAATAATTTCTCTACCTTCATTAACTAATTGATTGGCTGCTAGGAGGTCTTTGTCGGCTGCATCGTTATATATCCTTCTAAACTCTTTCGCATCACTCTTGCTACCTGTAGCTTCCATTCCTCTAACAATATTTGCAACCTTATGATCTAGAAAATGCTCTACATTAGCTCCATGAGTATAATCTTTTAACTCTTCATTCCTTAAATTTAAATTTTTAGTATGTTGATGTAAATTTTCTGCGTGATTATATTTTTCTGTGTGTCCATAATCTATAAATTGCATCTTATTTGTATTTGGATTGTATGCAACATGATCTTCTCTGGCAGATCCATAAGGATATTGACCTAAATCAGTATGAACTATACCTCTGTCAGCTAGATGAAGTTGAGCTTTTGCCATAGCAAGGTTGTATTTTGCATTCTCCATTTGGTAAGGCTGTTTGAATTTGTCATATGTCGTGTAATCTCTTTCGCCTCCCTGTAATTTTTGCACATAATCCTGCAACATTTTTATTTTTCCACCCTGAGCATCAACTGTATTGACTCTATCCATCTCAGTAATCTGATGTCTTGGATCTACTGTTCCATATCTGTTATCAAATGATCGAAGTATCTCCATAGGTACTTCATGTTTATAAGGAAGATTAGTAACTTGATGAATCTTTGGAGCAACTCCCATCTGTGCTGCTTCTGTTTGTCTAGCTATCTCTGTATCTCCAAACTTCTGTCTATCTAATGTGTCCTGTCTCTGTACTTTTAAAACTCTTTGAGAGTCTCCAGGTTTCTCGAAGACTGCTCCATAAGCACCTTCCCCTATGGGTTTATATCTGTCATACATATCAACAAAGCCTTTACCATATAAATCTGTAAGAGCTTCATCTCTCATAGGTTTATATTCCTTTGTATTCTCTGGTAAATAAAAACCTCCTCCAGAACCTTTAGCATTACGAATACGTTTAAAATAATTACCAACAATATCTCTTTCGCCAGCCATCCTACCCATAAGACGAGCTGATCTATAAATACCATCATCAGGATTCATATATTTTCTAAAAAATTCTTCTTCGTTCACACCTGTCTTACAATGATATTTATATATTTTAGGTCATCTATATGAACGACTTCTCAATTCTTCTCTACTTCTTCTGCTTCGCAGTCATCTCAGGTGGGACTTTCGCCTTTATGTGGAGAATGATGACCATAACTTTAGAAGAAGTCAGAAGACCTTTAAGGAACATTCATCCTGAACTGAGAGATGTAGAGCCAGGAGAAGAACTGTTGGTATTTAAAGTAGAAGAAAAGGAAGATTAGAATAGAAAAAAAGTTTTAATAAAATGGGTGGTGCTAGAGCAGCAAGTCAGTCTCCAGATCCTTTATTTAAAGAGGAGCTGGAAAGATTAACAAAAATGCCTGAAAGTCGTGAGAGATCAGAAGGTGTTGCAAGTTTAATGTTTTTCGGACCTTCAGGTACTAATAATGTCATGGGACGTGCAAGCGGAGGAGGTATTCCTGGAGCAGTATCTGGAATTGTTAGCCCATCTGCTTCAGCTACAATAAAATCTCCAGAACCTACCCCAGAGACTAAAGAAGCTCCAAAACCAGATTCAAATATGCAAATGTTTGTTGGTAGTGATTTAGCTGATAAAGCTGGATTTTCTAGAAAAACTGGATTGACTGAAGTAGATCCTACGACTGAAGAAAGAATTAAAGACTTAGAAGAAGTTAAAGATGATTTATTAGCTAAAGCAAAAGAAAAAAGATCAAAAACTCAGCAAGTAAAAGAAGAAGCTATGTCTCAGATAGCAGCTCCTTTAGGTTTAGATCAATTTGGAATACAAAACTACAGAGCAGGTGGAGCTAAGTTTGATAGAGGTGAGGGTAAATCTGTAGGAGATGATATGAATACAGGTAAATCAAATGCATCTGAACGTGCAAAGTCATTTTTAAGTGACTTATCTAGTAAAGGTGGTTTTTCAGCAGTAGTACGGACAAAGTAGCTGCAAAAGGTTATAAGTGTTTAAATAAAGTAGCTACACTTATGTATGAACCTCCATACTTTTATGATTATGAAATTAAAAGAAAAAACTGACGTAAAAAAGCATCACTCCAATATTCTTAGAAAAGTTGATACTGTTCTCAAACACATCGATGATCTTAGAGAGGATCCACTTTTTATAGATCAAATACATGGAGAACAAGAGCTAAGTCTTGATCAAACTATCGAACTTTTAGTTGGTATTAGAACTAAATTTATTACAGAGAAAAAAGATGTTGAATTACCAATAGGTTTCGAATCTTCTTCTTTTGATGTATCATAAGAAAACACTTTACTTTAAACACCATGACTTTTGAATTCGTTTCAAGCAAAACAATCAAGAAACCTAACCTATATAAAAGAATGGCTGACCACCAGGTTAAGAAGTCTATAGCCGAAGGTAACCAACAATATGGAGCTGCTATAGGTGCTGCTTTATTAGGAGATGATAACTTATCTGATGATTTTCTTAACACTTTTTAAATCTTAAGATTTCTTCTAGACAAAACCCCAGACCATTGCTATATTAAGTATCCAGAGCTTAGTCATAGCAATGGTTTTTTAATGTACAAAAATTTGTACGATGCAAGTATCTTTACTGCATAATAAATTACGCAAACAAGGTAAATAAATTATGAATGACAACATAAAGCAAGGCAAACAACTCGCATGGGCAGTACTATCAAAAGCTAAAGGTAGTCAGTTAAGTCAAGTAATTAAAGTAACGAATCATATAGAAGCAGATAAAACTGTAGCTTCTCAACCTGATACTCTTTACAAGTCTGGTCCTTTCTATATAGGTTGAAATTTTTAAATAAAAGGTTATCTTCTAAAGATAAGTATTTTTACTAAATGAAATTTCCAGTAACAGGATACGTGGTTTTTGTGTACAACGATAAGATCGGTGCTCATGCTCCACAATTTAAATCTATGGATGAAGCAGAAAGCTTTGCTAATGGTGTGAGAGTGACAACAGGTCTTACAGTTAGTGAACCAATACCAGTTATATTGACAGAGAAAGTGGTGGCTAAGAGCTTTTAATGCTATCGTGGCTTATAGCACACTTAAATTAAATGGCTGAAGTAGTTAGCGTATCTGTCCCTAGTGACCTTTATAGTAGATGGAAACAGTCAGATCGTGCTTCTGATATAAGTCCATCAGCATTATTCCAGTCCGCCCTGGAAACAGAATTAGAAAATACAAACAAATTATATAAGTATTGGGCAGATAGATGTTTAGCAGCAGAAAAAAAATTGAAACTAATATCAAATATTATTGATGCGAATGCATCAGATATTAAAAAATTAATGTTGCTGCAAAATGAAAAGTAGAGTTACAATAGGTAAAACCTAGTCTACTGCATGAAGGTTGTGATTACCCCTGCTCTTCCAATGCTATCAAACGAAGATATGCTCCAGTGGAATGACATGTTAGTAGAACTGAAGGAAGAAGGTTTGGTAAATAATCTGATGTCTATAAGTGAATTCAAACTTCTATGTCTAGAAAGAGGTCTTAATGAGTTTAGAAAAGACTTGAGAGTATTTGATTGTTAAGGAGAGATAGAATATATCTAACAAGTATGTAATTGTGGTAGAAAGATGGTAGCTAGTGATCAAGTTGGAATAAGTGTAATTAATCCTAAAACATTTTTAGCAAATAAAACTAAAGAAAATAAAGAAGATAGTAAAGAAAAGGGTTTAAATTTAGGCATATTTAATATGCTGAAGGAAAAAAAGAGAGATGCTAATGAGTTTCAGAGAATAAAAAATGAAGCATTTGGAAATACATCGTCAAATATAGGTAAAACAGATACCAAAGTTGCATCTTCTGATTCTGCTGGTAGCGGTGGAGGATATATAGATGCAGGGTCAAGGGGTTTTGTTAGTCCAGAACAAGCAACTAAGATGTTAACGTATCCTGAACGCTTTAGGATGAAACCAGGAGAAATAAAATATCTTCGTGGCTCAATGCCTATAAAAAAAGTAGATGCAAGTGATAACAAAATTTATAGTGATTCTACACAAACTTTAGGTGGTACAGAAGGTTCTTTAATTGCAATGGCAGATACTAAAGTAAATGAGACAAAAAGAGAAGGTAGTAAATTTTTCTCATCTGCATTCAATAATGAAGCAAATTCTCAAACTGCTACAGATCGGACAAGAATGGCTGGAGAGGGGATCTTTAGAAGTGGAATATCATCAGAAGCTTTCAGTCCTACAGTAAAACCACAGTATCAAATAAATAGAGAAAAAAATAGACCTAATCGAACCGAGAATGTTGCAGAGGCAGGAGCTAGAACACCTTTTGGTAGCGTAAATTTAAATATAGCTAGAGGAGTAGATACAGCTACTACTACAAATAAAGCAGAAGATACAAGTTTCTCTTCTTATGTAAGAGGTGCTAGACCAGGACAGGAGAGAGGTAATACTAGACTTGCACAAGCACGGAAGGTAGTAAAGAGAAATCCAAACGTATCTATTAACAAAAGTACAGGTAAAGCTGAAGCAACTAATGATTCAGGTAAGGCTAAGGCACAGGCAGCTGCATTAAATAGAAAGATGTCAGGAGGTGGAGAAAGAGCATCAGGATCGGATAGAGCAAAAGCAGCATATAAAAGAAATATAAAAAGAGGACATAAAGGTACAGCATCTGCATCAGCAGCTAACAAAGCCTCAATGCGAAAAAGAGCTAAGGCAAGACATAAGGCATCCCAGGCAAAAAGAAGAGCAAGAAATAAAGCAAGAAGTAGAAGAAGAAGAAGTAGAAGAAGTAGAAGTAGGAGGTGTGATTTGAGATTTAAGTTTAATATTATGCCACTAACAAATATGAATCTAATTAGGGATGATTTAGCTGAAGTAGCATACTTTGTAAAAGAATTACAGGCATGAGTGCTTTAGAAAAACTAAAAAAACTACAAACTATTCAATTTAGATACAAAAAAGAGTTTGATGTTGATCAAAGATTAAGAGCTGGTCTTTCAGCACAACAGGTTAAAGCAGTCATACCAGAGGCTGTATTTGAAGAGAATGGATATTTAATGTTAGATATGGATGTACTACAAGAATATGTGCGTGAAGCTAAAAAAGAGTTAACGAAAATTAATAAAAAATAGTTTAAATTGTAATAGTAGCCTAAAATATGGTTATGAGTGGTGATTTAGGACTAGAAAATGAACCTGTAATTTTTTACAGTGAAAAGATGACTATGTCAAAGATGATTCTTTTAGACCATAAAGGAATAAAATTAAATCTTTATACTAAAGTAATAAAAAAAATAGATAAATTAAAATAAATAAAAGAATTTTTAGAAAAAATGCCACATAAAATGGAAAAAGTTATGTCTGAATTTAAAGCAGGCGAACTTAAATCAGGAGGAGATAAGACAGTAAAGAACAGGAAACAGGCAATAGCAATAGGTCTTGCTATGGATTACAAGGCTCACGGAAAAAAATCTAAAAAAGCTTAAAAAATGAGAAATAATATATCCTACGGAGAAGTAATGGAGATTTATCGTAGACCTATCTCTGTTAAATATATTCCTAGAATGTTTGTCTGTATATTTTTCCTCACTATTACATTAATAGAGTTTCAAACCTCTGTGTCCACCACGTAGTTATATATATATACTAAGCATTCATACTTTTAGCAGCCTTTTTACTAGCCATTTTTCTAGCTTTTCTTGCTTTTTCTGTATTTTTCACGAACTGTTTACCCTTTCTACTCTCTCTTTTCTTTTTATCATTCTTCTTTCTTTCAGCCTTAGACATAGCTTTCCATGCAGCTTCAGGTAAATATCTCTCTGTACTTTTCTTTCCTGGTTCTATTGCTTTATCAGCCATTTTTCTTATTCTTCTTGTCTACGTTTTGCATAACCTTAAGAATTTTCTCAAGTCTTTCTGCCTGACCTTTATGAGTTCTGGAAGCTTTGTGTAACTCACCAATAATCTTTTTAATCTTTGGAGTTTGATGCATAATTAATCCCTTATAGGTCCTCCGAATAACCAAGCGTCACAGGTTCGACAAGCTGCACACTTGAATTTAAATAGCTGACAATATCCTAAATTAGCTCTATTTAGAACATCATATGGATCCGCTGCCTTTGTTTCGTTAATACCCTCGATCATGCATTCCATAATCCTTTCTGTCTGATCAAATGCTGCACAATTACCACATCGAGCAGTCTTAACAGTCTCAATATCACTCTTCCATAAATCTGCTTTCTTTTCCCAAAATCCTGGGTCAGGGGCAGCTGGATTTAAAGGACCGTATGCAAACTTATCAATAGTCCAGTTTCTGTTTTTAGTATTTTCTTCAACATCAACAGTTGCAGTCGGGCAAGAATCACTTACCTCTGAAACTTTCTTGTTGAGGACAATAGTTACTCTAGATTTCATTTCTCTATTTTAGCCGAACTCCCCTTCTCAGCTGCATATAAAGCAAAAGATTTTGCAGCAATACTATTTAAAATTAAAGTAATATTATTGGAATCATTTTCATCACACATATCTGTATCAAAACATTTAACAACAGTGCCAGCAACTATAACTAATTCGAAAATTACTACAGCAAAAACTAATCTAAGTGCCCAAGTTACTGATTTCATTAGTCTTTATCCTTTTTCTCGTATTCTTTTTTAGTCATCCACTTCTCTTTACCCCAACGCTTAAGATCTTTTTGCTTTTTACCTTTACCTCCTTTGTATCCTCCTCCCTGAGCTTTATATTTTTGTGCAACCATTTGTGCTTTTCTAGCAGACCATTGACCTGGCTTACCACCTTTAGATCCTGCTTTTACCTGATTAAAAATTCTTTTTCTTAAACCAGGTTTGGTGTATTTTGAATCGTCTTGTGCCATTAAAACTTATTTTGTATTGGCTCTTTATTAAGAATAACAGGGGGAATACTATCAGAATGAGATCTTGAAACTTCTCTCATATAGTGAGGATTATTCATTTCAAACTTAGGTTCGTTTCTTCCTATATATGAAACTACAAAATTGCATTTATCTGATTTTTCTTGCTTTTGTGGTTGAAAAGGATCTGCTAATCCTGCTGTTACCATCGAATAATCATTGTACATATTCGAATATTTAACAGGAAAACTAGGATAATAACCAGAACCAGCGAATCTCATACTTATTAGTATAAGAGATATAATTAAATGATGGCTGAACCAACATTCGAAGAATTAAAAAATCTTACATACGAGCAAAAAGTTGCAAAGTATCCTGAAATATTTGCTCCACATCAAAGTGCTGGTACTTTTGTAGATAGATCTCTACTAGATAGAATTAATCCTTTAACTCCTTTTAATAAAAAGAAATTTGTTCCTAATGAAAAAGCAAAAGCATTACTAGATAAATATAAAAAAGAAACTGGTAAAAATTTAGTAGTTTTACCATTATCTGCAACATATGGTGAAGAAAAAGCAAAACAAGCACAAGCAGCAGGGGGTCTTGGGTTGTTTAGACCTAGAGATCTTATAGGAGGTTCTAATGATCCAAGAAACAGATATGTATATTTAAATCCAGAAGAAGTAACAAAAGATGGGGTAAAAAGCCCAGGTTTATTTACTCTTGGTCATGAAGCTTATCATGCATTTGATCAGTCACTACTTAACGAGCCTGTTAAGGGTAAAATTCCAACGGGCATACAGAAAATGGCTGGAGGTGTTGTAGATTTCCTTCTTAGTGACACAACAGATTTTGATAAATCAGGACCATTTATTAGTGATAAAAGAAAAGCATACTTGGATAGTTTACCGCTTGATGAAAAGTATAAAGAACTAAGCAAAGAAGCCATGTTTAGATATAAAAAAGAATTAGATGCCCAATTAGGAGCTGCAAAAGATTTTAAAGATTTAGGTATTGAAGGAAAAAATACAAAAAATACATTTTTACCTAATTATCCGAGATCATATATAAGAAATCGCATGAATGTATTAAGTGATGGTGCTTTTTCAGAAGCTCAAGGATATGATTTCGAAACTGATACCTATTCGGATACTGGTTTTCAAACTGTAAGAGGTGTCCAAAAACAAATACCAGAATTAGAAAAAGAATTTATAGATGAATCTATTGAATATGAAGATAAAGAAATGAAAAAATTATTTCCAAAATATCCTGGCTATCAACAGAACAATTAAAATTTCATGTTAAAACCGACTTGTCCACCATAATTAAACTGTCCTCCAAATGGCTGATTACCAAATACTTTTGCATTTAATCCTTGTTCTTCATCTCCAAATTTCTTTGCAATCCCAACACCAGATGTACTTACATTTAATCCTGTTTGATTAATTTTATTTAAGAAATCCTCAGTTTTTTCTATAGTTGATTTGGTTTTTTCTCCATCGTCTTCTTTTTGATTACCTTTAAAGATACTTTTCAAAAATTCTTTACCTGAATCAAAAGTCCCAGCTTTATCAAGCTCACCAGCAAATGCTCCTAAGACTGGTAGAGGATTACTTGCTGAGAGAATTTCTTTATTTTCCATAATTAATTTCCGTAAATTGAACCAGTTCTATCAAATCTTTCTTTAAGATCAGGACGATTCATTATTAATTTATAAAAGTCTGGGTGAACAAACTGACCGTTATACATCACACCATCTTTACCACCAAATTTTGGTTGATCTTCTGTTCCAAATTCTTTTTCTAATGCACTACTAAATGGAGATGTAACCATATTTACGAATTTTTGTAGTAGTCCAGTCTTTTTATTTTGCACCATTCTTTGCTCTGCTTCTTGATCACCTTGACTTCTTTCTCCATTTTCATATGTATTTCCGTTTAACTCAACCATCTTATTAAATCTTTGTTCTTCACTATCCATTTGTGGCATATTCACTGTAGGAGGAGTTGGTTCTGGCATATTAAACCCTCCTTCAAGGGGATTATTCATATTCATTAATTTTTCACCAAATTTTTCCTTACCAAATTTCTGTAAAAAAGTTTTTTCTTTATCGTGCTCAGCCATTGCAACAAATGATATTTTCTTAATTCTACTATTAATACATAAAAAAAGACCCAGAGCACCACCTCTGGGTCAACCACTTTACTTTGCACACACGCACATGAGACTACTAATCATGTACTAATCTAGCCTAGCGGTATTAGGCTATACAAGTCAACCTATAGCAGGAGCTATTAAAGCAACTTGTGAAGACTCAGCACAAGCTAGGTCTAGTGGGAAGTTGTGAGCGTTACGCTCGTGCATTACTTCCATACCAAGGTTTGCTCTGTTAAGAACATCTCCCCATGTAGGAACAACTTTACCGTTTGCATCAACAACTGATTGGTTGAAGTTGAAACCGTTAAGGTTGAATGCCATTGTGCAGATACCCATTGAAGTAAGCCATACGCAAACTACAGGGAATACTGCTAAGAAGAAGTGAAGACTTCTGCTGTTGTTAAATGAAGCATATTGGAAAATTAATCTACCGAAGTAGCCATGAGCTGCAACGATGTTATATGTTTCCTCTTCTTGTCCAAACTTATAGCCGTAGTTTTGACTCTCGTTCTCTGTTGTCTCCTTAATTAAAGAAGAAGTAACTAAAGAACCGTGCATTGCACTGAAGAGACTACCACCGAACATACCAGCAACACCAGCCATGTGGAATGGGTGCATTAGTATGTTGTGTTCTGCTTGGAACACGAACATGAAGTTGAACGTACCTGATATACCTAAAGGCATACCGTCAGAGAAAGATCCCTGACCGAAAGGATATACTAAAAATACTGCAAAAGCAGCTGACACTGGAGCTGAATAAGCTACGCAGATCCAAGGACGCATACCTAATCTATAACTAAGTTCCCACTGTCGTCCCATGTAAGCTGAGATACCGATAAGGAAGTGAAAGATAACAAGTTGGTATGGTCCACCGTTGTAGAGCCACTCGTCGAGAGTCGCTGCTTCCCAGATGGGATAGAAGTGCAGTCCGATTGCGTTTGAGCTAGGAACGACTGCTCCTGAGATGATGTTGTTTCCATATAAGAAAGAACCAGCTACTGGTTCACGAATTCCGTCAATGTCTACAGGAGGAGCTGCTATGAACGCAATGATAAAGCAAGTCGCAGCTGCAAGTAAGCATGGAATCATTAATACTCCAAACCAACCAACATATAATCTGTTGTTAGTTGATGTAACCCACTCACAGAAGGACTGCCAACCGCTTAACAGTTCGGCTTGTTGCCGACGCTGCAGAGCTGTAGTTGCCATAAAAGTCCGTTGTAATGAATATAAAAAAAGCCATCCGAACCGATGACTTAATATAAGTATACAATCAATATGTCATGAATTGTTAACAAAACATAAACAAAAAAAAGAGGGGATAACCCCTCCTGTATTTATTGATAACAGAAATTAAACGGATGTTTTTTCGTTATTTACACTGTTTTCGTAGTGATAAACAGTGCCACGATAAACATGATTTACTCTGTCTGAAACGAGCTTTGCTGAAGAATTTTTTTTGTCATTCTTCTTGTAAGCAATGCCTCTGTAAGTAAGTTGTTTCATAATTACACCTAACAAAACGGCTATACCCCCGTTCCCTGGAATAGCTCGGTCTGCGTCCTTAAATAGGATGAACGACTAGTAGCTGAAACTACCTGTCTATTATACACATTTTGTAGCAATTACTACCGTTTATGAAGATACATGAAACATTAAGAAAATGTTAAGATTTACGTAGTATTTAGGTTCTATTACATCAAAATGTTACAAATCCTTGTCATACCAAGGGTTTTCAGCTATATTTAATATATCGAAAGAGGTAACTTTTTCGATTTGTATAAACAAAACCACTTAAAACGCACCATGACAAATGAAGAATTAGACTTTCTCTTTGACTTACTTAGAGAAGAAAGAAGACTTTATGAAGGGTCTTTAAAACCAAATAAGTATCGTCTTTATAATTTGAGTTTGGATACAAAGAAAAAATATAGAAAACAACTAAAACTTGTTAAATCAATAGAAGAAAAGTTACTCCATATTCCAGCTACAGATTAAGACAAAAAGAATCCCCTCTCTGTTGTTCAGGCAAAGAGGGGAGTTCTTCTCTTTCTAGAGTACAGGTAAACCTCTAAAAAGTCACATCTATAGACGAAGTAGCTGTGATTAAATATATACTGACAAAAAAACTAAAAAAATATAATTTTTATTCACATTTAGAAATAAAGAGGAGTCGCACCACCCCTGTCTCATTAGGCAGTGCGAGCTGTTACTGGATGTAAGAAACAGTAAAAATTACATCCTCCTCTGGGGCTACCACTGTTCTTCTTCGCCCCTTACCTTATAATAAAGGTAATGAAAAAAAATTCTAGTCCTGTAACTGCAATCTATAAACCAAAATTTATTGGTAGTGTTGCCGTGGACTCTGGGGTTATTTCAGTTATTGATCATACTCACATAAAAATAAATGATACTGGCTCAATTGATCTACCTAGTTATAATTTATATACAGCCATAAATACGGAAGTTGGAGATGGAGAATACAACATCTACGAATGCAGAGATGACAAAGGAGGACTTCGAAAAATCATTATTGATATCCAGTAAAACTGCATACATGGATCCAAGAAAGGATTATCGTAAGTGGTTAAGAAATACATTACATGCCGTATTAGAGGATGCAGTAGATGGAGATGAAGGAGCTAAAAACTTTATTAAAACTGCTATCTCTACAATTGTTCTTTGGTCAGACGAAGAACGAATAAAAATTAATTTTGATGCTTGGATCTGGCCGTATGTGGATCTAGTGGAAGAAGAGAAAAACAATCCTCGTGTCGACACGGCTCCGTGTTCAGTAGAGGATTAGCAGGAATCTTACCTATAACTTTGTGAGTGTCCCATACAGGATCATTTGCGTGGGGTGGTCTATGCCAGAAAAATATTTTCTTCTCATAATCAATAGTCCATTCAGGATGATATCTGTGCCAGCGACTCCAAGCCTTGAATTGTCTTTCAGGATCTCCTGAAGTGCAATCTAAAAATACTACATCTCCAGGTTCTACAATCCATCTGAGTTTCAACACTTCTTCGAAACCTTTCTTAATAGTCTTTAATCCTGATTTACCTACCATTTTGTTTCTTATGGATCTAGATCTTTTGTTCTTTCTCTTCCAATACCAGTCATTTAACTGGCGATTTGACTTCCCTATTGCAAAACCTACATTCCAAATCCAAAAACCTTTTTTAAATTCAGATAAGGGTTGAAAAAATATTTTACACCTCTGACCCTCGACAAAAAACGTGGAGGTAGTAAACTGTCTGCGACTGTACTTTTTCATAATGGAAGAATTAATTAGAATTATTCAAAATGATCCTGAACTTTGGGAGCTAGTTGAACAATTAAAACACAATGATCAAACACCTGAAGAATTCTTTACAAACGTAGCAAATATGTTTGCTGTTGAGTTTGAAGAATTACATAGAACTGACTTAAGAGATAAGCTGTCAGCACTTTTTGGAGGACTACCTAGCAAGGCTTATATTATGGTTCCTCACATTTTGCACGTAGCACTTGATATGTTTCTATTAAAAGCTATTCCTAATGCGGAGTCAATAAGAGATTAATTATGCAGTACGGATACGTTTTATGCGACTCTAAAAGGTCAAAAGCTCTTGTCCTAACAAAATCTGGGGACGTGGAATATATTAATCCTGATAAAACAGAAAATGTAAATCAAGCTTTTTGCTTACGTGACATTTCTACTATGAAAGTTTTATACACATCATTAAGAGAAAAGAATCTAATTGATGAAATGGATATAGTAGACATACAGGAACTTTATGGAAAAGGTTGATGTTAAGGTTCGTATTTGACTGTGAAACAAATGGTCTACTACATGAATTAGATACAGTTCATTCCTTGGTATTAAGGGATATAGATTCTGGCGATGTAACTAGTTGTTCAGATCATGACGGATACGAATCAATAGCTAGTGGTTTATATATGATGTCTAAGGCTGATCTGCTTGTCGGCCATAATATTATTTCTTTTGACTTTCGTGCGTTAAAAAAAGTCTATAAAAGTTTTAAATTAAAGAAAAATTGCCAAATAAATGACACATTAATAGTAAGTAGAGTCCTCTGGCCTGAGTTAGAACCAGTAGATGAAGCTAAATTTTCTCATATTCCTCCTAAATATAAAGGTAAACATTCTCTAGGAGCATGGGGAGAAAGATTAAATGTTAAAAAAATAAATTTTGAAGGTGCGGATAAATATGAGGAAAGATGGGATGTTTGGTCGCAAGAAATGCAAAAGTATTGCGAAGGAGATACTTTAGTTTCTTTAGAATTATTCAAATATTTTGAGACACAAAGTCTTGATCCAAGATGTTTTAATTTAGAACATGACTTCGCCAGGATTATGGCAAGGCAAGAATCTTTTGGTTTCCCATTTGATGAGAAAAAAGCTTTTGCTTTAGTAAATAATTTGAAGTCTAGAAGGGGAGAAATAGATGATGAATTACAAGAAGTATTTCCTCCAATATCAGAAGAAAGATTTTCAGAAAAAACAGGAAAACAATTAAAAACTAAAGTAACTATTTTTAATCCAGCTTCAAGAAAGCAAACTTACGAGAGATTAAAAGCTAAATATCCTGAGATTAGATTTGCCCATACTCAAAAAGGTAATGTCAAATTAGATGATGATGTATTAGATAAATTAGGTAAAAAATATCCTGAAGCTAAATTATTGTCTGAATATCAGATGTTAAATAAAAGGTTAGGACAAATATCTGAAGGAAAAGAAGCTTGGTTAAACCATAGTCAAAGATATCACGATGGAAGAATACACGGGTCGGTAATCACAAATGCCTGTGTAAGCGGTAGATGCTCACATAGAAATCCAAATATGGCACAAATTCCTAGAGTTGGTCAGCCTTATGGTGCAGAATGTAGAGGCTTATTTTATGCTCCGCATGGATGGAGACAAGTGGGTTGTGATGCTTCTGGATTAGAACTTAGAGGACTTGGAGCTCAACTTGCGTATTTTGATGGTGGAGATTATGCAAAACTTGTTAGTACTGAAGGTTTCGATATTCATACTCATAACGCCAAATTATTTGGAATATATGATGGTCAAGGAGAAATAGCAAAACGGATAAGAGAACAAGCAAAAACACTAATTTACGCAGTTCTGTATGGGGCTGGTGCACAGAAATTAGGTACGATACTTAATCCAAGTCTAGGACAATATGATCAGCAAGATCTAGGAAGAGATACAATCGAAACTTTTTATAAAAACTTACCAGCTATTAAAAAATTAAAAGATAAAGTTGATGAGAGAGTTTTAGATAGAGGTTATCTTATAGGTATTGATGGTAGACATCTCCAAATCAGATCGAGACATTCAGCATTAAATCAACTTCTTCAATCTACAGGTAGCCTGTGCGTGAAAAAAGCAACATGCATTTTGTATGAGGATTTAAAAGGAAACAAATTACGTTGGGGTATTCATTATGCATTTGTAGCTCACATACATGATGAGATTCAAGCTTTAGTAAAACCACAACATGTGAGTTTATATAAAAAGCTTGCAGTGGATTGTTTTAGAAAATCTGGAGAGTATTTTAATCTTAAATGTCCCTTAACAGGAGAGGTTAGAGAAGGAAAAAATTGGATGGAGACACATTAATTATCGTCACTAAATCTATCCTCGTTTTTTAAAATTTCAACACACTTTTTTTCACAAACTCTGTTGTCATCTTGCATTGAGCAAAACGTAAGACATTCAAAATATAAATCAATAGCTTTATTTGTTTGCATATCAACACTTTAGCTTACTTAGTGCTAAAAATACAAAGAGTAAAATTTCTTAAAATAACAAATTAACTATGATTAAAACATTTTTGTTTTCCAGTGCAGCCTGTCTATCTTTTTCAGCTCCTGCTTTCGCTGGCTTCTATGTAAATGGTGAATTCAACCAGACTAATGTTGGAAAAGAATGGAATGGCAATGGAATTGACCTTCATGTTGGCTATGAAAATACAATCGGAGAAAAAGGCAATTTCTACATTCAAGGTGGTCCTTATTTAGAAAATGCAAAAGACTCTGATTCAGAGACAAGAGCATCAGGTAAAATTGGTGGAGGTTATGACATCGCAAAAAATACAAACGTATATGGCGAGTTCTCTGTAGTAACTAAAGATACAACAGACAATAACTGGGGTACTAAACTTGGGATTAAATATAATTTTTAAATACCCATAAATAATAGGTCAGGTTTTCATCCTGACCTTCCTTTAAATTCATGACTATAAAAGATCTTCAATTACCTCTATCTGACGTTAAATTTAGTAATATAGGTCAGTTCTACACAAAAACTGAAGTTGATCAATTAATAAAATATGCAGTAGAAGAAGCTAGGCGTATTGATGAAGAGTCAATGAAAAAACATAACAGAGAGGCAACTTTAATAAGTATGGCTCTTGGATTCACTACATTAGCTTTATTTGTTGATGGCTTACTAAGACTTTTAGGAATAATTCCCCCATTTATGCATATAGATATAAGTATTATTAATAAAATGTTAGAAAAATTAAATCTTTAAGCTTCTGGAAATCTCGGTAAGCCAAGCTGCATTTGTCGTAATTGTCTTTCTGCCTCTTTGACTGATTGAGGATCATATCCAGGAGTATTAATTATTTCCATAACATTTTTCATGTATTGTGGATCTTCTTGATAGTCATGCATTGCTAAAAATTCAATTGGTGGTTGTTGAGGTCCTCCCATAAATTCAGTTGGTTGATTTTCTCTTAAAAAATTTTCTACCTTTTTACCAGTACCTGATTCAAAAATATTTTTAAATATATTTTTAAACTTAGAATCTTTACCATAAGTCTGAATTAGTTTATTTCTTTCTTTATCAGATAAATTTGATTGTAATGGATCCGCCATAAACCGTAATAGTACAAAACACTCTATTGATATCTTAAGATATACAAGTATAGTAGAACCGCCAGAATGAATCCTATGAACCAAAAATCAAAACAAAAAGAGAAGTTAGAAGACATGTCTAACGAAGAGCTCTATAAATTACAAGATGGCTTCATAGCACTACGATGTCATGCCACTAAAGGTCTTGAAAACATCGCAAAGATCATGTACCACCGTTTTGAAAACCAAAAAACATTATGAACAACATTACTATTTGTGCCAAATACAAAGGCGACTCTACAACTGAACGTGGTTTTAGAACAATGCTTTTCGAAATACCTCCTACAGGTGGTAAAAAACCAATACCAGTTCCTATAACTCTAATTCCAAGCTTTGCAGCCCAAGATTCATGTGCGGCTGGTAGATATGCAGAAGGAACTCACATAATTATTAATGGCAGAGTATATCCTCATCCAGAAGATGGAAAACTATATGTTGTCCCCACACAGCCCCTAGAGAGCCTAAAAATGCCTATAAATCTTAATCAGGTAAATATAGCTGGCTCAGTAGGATATATAGGAGAGCAAAGACGTGAGGATGCTTTTAACTTTGGGATGATGGTTCAAGCTCCGCCCCAAAAAAGTATTGGTCATACTTGGCAAGATAGTCTTGGCTTCAAGGTAGAAAGCTGGGGTGATGATGCAGAAAGAATGAAGAAGTTTCTTTTTGTAGGTAGAGCTATTTCTCTTGGTGGAACACTTAAGTTTGAAAGCTGGGTTGATAGAGATGGTAACCAGAGGAAAAACTACAAAATAAGAGTAAGATCTATGCAGTATTCATTCTTCGGTAAAAATCAAAAAACTGAAGATGTTGAGAAAAAAATAGATAAGGAAGTAAAAGAAATTATTGGAAATACAAAAAATTATGTTAAGGAGAATGTGGCCGACGATGTACCCTTTTGATAGTCTAGATAAGTCGGTTCGTCCGACTATTTAAAAACTTTGAAATTATTCGACCAATTATGTCTGTATTAGACCGTTTTAAAGATACTGAAAAGTATCCACGTCAAATGCGTGAACTAGGAATGCTGATCATTCTTAACAGAAGATCAAATCCTGGAATCTTTTTGAAAGATATTCATGCTGATAGATGTGGATGGTTCGGTAAACCCACCCAACTACCTGATGCTGAGCACACGCAAGAAGAATTTGGTGACAATGGAAAACTAGAAGATGGAATTTTATTTAGAACTCCACGTCTAGTAATTCTTCGTGGTGGTTACAAAGATGATCCTACTTTTGTAGAAAACAGTGCAGAGAAAGGTGCTATTGAAGGACTTTACTCTGATATGAGTCATCTATGGGATGTTTGGGCACAAAACAATCCAGACAAAGCACCTCCATATAGAAGAAGACGCTTAGTTCTTTGTTACTTAGTGGATTCAAAAGGAGCACCTCTCCATAAAAAACCATTAATTCTTTCATTACATGGAGGAGCAGCTAAGATTTTATGTCAACGCTACGCTCAATTCTTGGAACAGCTAGAAGTTGCTTATTCAAATGCAACTGGCGATAAAGCTGCACAAGGATTTGGCGGTAAGATGTGTGCCTCTGTAATTTGGACTCCAACTTTTGGAAGTGAAAAATATGGAGAAACAAGAAAATCTGACATCGCTGTACCAAAGTCATGGGTTATACCTGATGAGGATACAATCCTTAACTTCTGGCCTCAAAAGGAATCTCTTATAGATGATTATGAGGATGTTTATGAAACTTGTCCACCTGAAGTTTATGCTCAGAAATTTTTCAAGCAGTGCGAGCGAGAGATTGGAATTAATGCTCTAAAACCAGGGGTTGATATCACAAATCCTGTTCTACCAGCTGCTGATAACTTAGGCGATAGAGATGAAACAGGTGCTTTAGTTGGTGGTCTTAAATAGATCTAACTAAATATTATTTAGGCAGAGGAGTGTTTTTTAACTTCTCTGCTTTTTTTATTATCTTTTTGGCATTATTTCTTGAAAGACATAGCTCAGCTTTAGTTGCTAATTTTACTAACTTAAAATTTTTTTTAACCTTTAAATTTGACTCGTGTAACTTTGCCACCAGTTTCAGCCTCCACTAATCTTTTGCACAATCCTCGCATCATTGCTTGTTTATGTACAATAATTTTTAACAGTTGTTTAGATACTATTTTTAAATGATCTACATCATCTAATTTATCTATATCTCTTCCAACCACAGTAAGTGTTAACTCATCTTCTAATGTTGGCTTTGTATCTTCGGGATCAAATGCTAACTCAATTAATTCAAAAGATGACATAAAGTTAACTCCTTTTTCTTTATTCTACTTCAATTATTGACAGACACCGTACACCACGTACAATTTAAACGATTCTATTTTTATTATGGCAGACCGTTTATCTTATAATCAAATATCAGAAAATATTAAATTTATAGATATTTTTTTAAATTCTGATGAAATTGACGAAGAGGATAAACAAGAACTTGAATACATTTGGGACTCACTTAAATCCCGTCAAGAATCTAAATTTGATGCCATAATTAGTGTAATAAAAGACTGTGATAAACAAATTACAAGTAGAGAAAAAGAAATTATTGAACTAAAAAGAAATCAGAATTTTTGGAAAAATAAACGTAAAAATATTATTAACATAATTAAGAAGGCTTATGAACATCAATTAATAGATTCAATGCCTACTGGTAATAAATATGAAGCAACTATCAGACGTGTTAAATCAAAATTAATTGATAATTTTACAGGATGGACTACAGAAGAAAGAAAAGAATTTGGTTTATTTAAAACTACAATGATTAAAAGAATTAAAGATAATTCAACAGTTAAATGGAATGAAGAAACGCTTCCAGATAAAGAGTTAGTAAGAGAGTCTCTTCAGAATAATGATGGAAAAGCCCCTAAAGAAGCACATTTACAGAAAAAATTTTCTCTAACATACAATCTCAGAAAAAGATTAAGAATTGGTATATAAACTTGATTTCATATAGACCTTTACTACAATAATAAAAATCCAAAAAATCATGAAAACTAACGAAAAATTTAACAAATTCATCGAAGATGCAGCGAAATCAGCTGAGCAGATAAATTTTATAGAAATGGTTCGAAGACAAAAAAATTTAACAAAGATTGGAACTCTAGAGGGCTACAGACTTTACGATAGATAGTTAATATTTCTTGGATATATTGCGGATATTCTTAAGTTACTTACAAATATTCAATGGCAAGTTCAAAGAACTTAAAGTACAAGGGTCAAGCTAGTGAAGTGCTAGATCCAGTCATTTTTTCAGACTATGAGATAAAAAGTTTGAAACATGGGAATACTGGGTACATACTTTTTAAATATCCAAGTAAAAATCATAATTGGGAAGATTGTTGGACTTCAAATCTAGAAGATGCTAAAAATGGAGTATTAAAATATCAACAACATTTAAAGAACAAAAAATAAAATTTAATTAGAATCAACCTGTACAAAAATTATGTTAGTGACAACAGCTCCCAGTATGACTAAACTTATGGATGAACTAGCAAAAAATATTCATAAGCACCTTTATGAAGTTTCTACTGAGTTCGAAGGTAATCATTTTGTTTTAACTCCAATAACAGATGTTGTTAAAAAGTTTGACAGAAATCATAGAACCATTCAAAGAAGAATCAATGCTTTGAAGGATGAAGGATTACTTGTGCCCATAATAAAGAGAAATACAATTACTCTTTATCAGATTTTCAACACGGAGGAATAATGACAACTGGCGGAAATCCTAGACAAGACCCATACATTGAGCATCTTGACTTTCTTCTTTCATCCTTTACTGATAATGGTAAATCATTGAGAGGTTTTACGATAGATCCTCAAGAATTAGCTATAACAATGCTTACAGCTGGTCTTTTATCAAATTCAAAACTACTAATTAGTCCTGAAGATGCTATTAAATCTGCATTTGATATTCATAAAAGAATTCAGTTTCATGTAGCAAATCATAAAAATATTGAGTTTGCATCCAAAATAGAAAATATATTTGATGAGAAACCTCCTGAAGTAGAGCACGATTGACTTTAAGTTTGGGGGCGTTATCCTTCCAACATCCTTAAAAAATACTCCTTGGATTATAGATCACAAGGTGATACTAGGCTAACGATCAATGGGTCACGTCATTACAAAACCCCATATGGTTCCTTACCCTCAGTAACCACCATACTTTCTGAAACATCAGGCAGTAAAGCAGCACTCGAAAGATGGGCTAAGAAAAACCCTGGAGGTCGAGAAGCTGCAGCAGCTAGAGGTACAAAAGTACACTCTTTAATGGAAGATTATCTTCTCGGAATTGATAAAAATCCAACAATAGAAGATCCAGAAATAGCTTCATTCTGGGAAGGTTTACCAGATAATTTAAGTAAATTAGAAAATGTATTATGGGCTGAAAATCCAGCTAATCTTGATGATTATGCATGGTGTCGTGGCTCGGATGGTATATCAAGAGTATGGCATCCAGGATTTCATGGAGAAAAAAATTTTGGATGGGCTGGTGCTCCTGACATTGTCGCAGAATATAAGGGAAAAATTGTTTTAGGAGATCTTAAGACAAGTAATGGACCTTATTATTCTCAATGGCCTGGATCTGATACACCTAAAAATGAATATGGTAAAAGAAGAGCAGGATTTATGAAATATCAAAAGTGTCAATTACAACTTGCTGCCTATGCATTAGGTCTTGAACACACTATTGGCGTTGTTCCCGAACTATGTATGACATTCGTGGCTACTAAAGAGATATCACAGGTATTTGTAATACAGAGAGGAACAATAGAAAAATATAAAAACAAATGGAGAGAAACAGTTAAAAAATTTTATGAGGTTATCCTACCCGAACAAAAAGAACGTGAAATCGAAATGCTGGGCATAGATGGTGACATTATGTGAACAATTATAGAAATTTCTGCACAATACATTAAGTATGGAAATAACCACATTTAGTGGTGAAATAGAAAGAAAATAGAAAATTATCCTAAATATAGGGGTTCCGCTGATAGAAATAAAGGCTAATCTCTAGTTGGATTATCTTCACACACAGAAATAAAAATAATGTCTACAGCGACACCTGAACCAAATAAGCATTTAAAAGCTGGGGAGATCAACTTTGATTTCATCCCAAGAGACTGGGCTTTAACACCATTACAAGGAAAAAGAGCATATATTGCTGGTTGGACTTCACAACCCTATACGATTGATCAAATAAAGCGTGAATTTGATCAGGGAAAGGCAACAGGAGTTGGATTGATTACTGGAGTATGGTCAAACGAAGGTGGTCTTGTATGGGTAGATATTGATGGTCCAGCAGCAATAAAAGATCTAGAGGATCTAGCAGGTGCTCCGCTGTCAGCAGCTTTCCCTCCTACTCTTACCATTTCGTCAGGTAAAGAAGCAAGGCAGAGGATGCTATTTAGTATTTCTACAAATAAATTAAAATTAGTACCTGATAAAGCAACAATAAAAATTGGGATACCTTCATTTGAAATTTTATTTAGGTCAAGACAAGGAGCAATTATGGGAAGCCATCCTGATACGGATGGATATTTCACTACACCTCATGGTGGCTTTGAGCATGCTAAGAACCCTCCAGAGCTTCCAGAGTGGCTATTTGAGGCAATAACAAAGGCATACCCTACAAATAAATATAAGAAACCAATAAAGGAAGGTATATTAACTCAACAAGTAAATTTAGAATATGAAGAAGGTTCTGAATTTCAACAAGAAGTTCATATAAATGATGCAAAAATTTATTTAGAACATTTAAATATTGAGAGAGCACAAGAATATGACTCATGGGTAAAAGTCGGAATGTGTCTAAAACAAATTGATGACACACTTTTATCTGAATGGATTGAATGGTCTAAGCAAACTGAAAATTTTGAAGAAGGTGCTTGTGAAAGAAAATGGGGGACTTTCGAAGTAGTTGAAGGTGGTGCATCTCCAGAGAATCACTGTGGTTTACACCATTTAAGAGCAATGGCTAAAGAAGATGGATATGTTGATGTTGGTGGATTTGTTGTTGAAACAGGAAAAGTATTAAAAGAAAAAGCAAAGAAGATATTCGAAACTGATAATATAGTTTCTAAAAATGCAGTAGATCGAGTTTTAGATGAAATACTTGGTGGACCAACTGATAAAGAATTAAATGAAATCAACCAAAAATTACAAAATAAAGGTAGACCAAAAACACCTCCTGCATCAGAATTAGCCGAGTATGTAACTCAAATGGTAATTGAATGTGGATGGAGATATGATCCTAAATATGATACATTTATGTTTTATCAATCTACAAAAGGGACTTGGCGAAGAGAAGAATATAGAACGGAATACAAACATTTCGTACAAGACCTATTTTTAAGAGAAAATATTCCTACTCCAGGTGGTTTTACATCTCATCTCCTATCTGATGTTGTAAATTTAACTCAAGCCTATATAACTCAACCATATTGGAATGATGATCCTGATAAACTAGCATTCAAGAATGGTGTTCTTGAGATGAGCACAGGAGAATTTTTAGATCATGATAGAGAACATTATTTAACTTGGGGATTAAATTTTGACTATGATCCACAAGCTGAATCAGGACCAATAATTGATTGGCTTAAAAAAACTCAATATGGAGATATTGAAAGAGTTCAAGTTCTTAGAGCATGGTTAAAAGCTTGTTTAGTAGGAAAAGGTCATGAATTACAGAGATTTTTAGAAGTTATCGGACCAGGGGGTAGAGGTAAATCGACCTTTGCAAATTTATGTTGTGCTTTGGTTGGTAATGGAAATTATGCTTCTACAACACTAAATCAATTAGAGCAAAGCCGTTTTGAAATAGCGTCTATTAAAGGTAAAAGGCTTACATTAATAAATGACTCTGAAAGATATGGTGGATCTGCTCAAATATTTAAAGCTTTGACTGGTGGAGATAATTTAAGATTTGAAGAAAAAAATAAAAATGTTGGGGAACCCTTTGTATATACAGGAATGGTTATGGTTTGTGCCAATGAACCAATTCAAACTACTGACAACACATCAGGACTGACTAGAAGAAGGTTAACTGTTGAATTTAATAGACCCTTATGGGATAAAAACTCACAGGCGGTAGAAATGATAAAGCTTGAAAACGGAGAAATAAACGGCTTATGGAAGAGTTATTTGCCGGGATTAGTTAATTGGGTTCTAGCTATGGACAGTAAAGATATGCGTGAATATTTATTAGATACTTACGAAAAAGTTCATCATTTAAAAGGAGTCAGAAATAGTATTTTACTTACAAGTAATAACTTAGTTGAGTGGTTACAGTCAGAGGTTGTTCATGATGAAAATGCAGTATCTGCAGTAGGAAAGAAGATACCAGCTGCAAAAGAATCGAAAGAAAGGTACTGTAATTCTAATTTTCATTTGTATGCAAGTTATTGTTCTTACTGCGAAGACACAGGTTCTAAACCTGTAGGACAAAAAAGATTTATATCATTGTTATTAGATTGCTGTAAAAATCAACTAGGAATGAAAGAAATTAAACAATTTAGTAAAAAAGGAAGACCTTTTATTAAAGGATTAGTAATTAGAAATTCTGACGAAAAATATAAATCTGCAGAAACTATATTGCCTGAAAAGCACTCTGCATAAGGGTTATCAGAAAATCTTATACCTCTTATAATTAAATATTAAGCAATATAAAGTTGTGTTACGAAATGTAACAAGTGTAAAATATAAAGAAGATATAAAATCCTAATGACAACAACAACAGAATCAGGCGGTAGACAGAACATGTTTCCATCTGAAACACGTCCGTATATTGACGAGACAATATCCTATGAAGGCTATCCACAAGAGGCTGAAAAGGCTAACGGACGTTGGGCAATGCTCGGTTTCATAGCTTTATTAGGTGCTTATACAACAACAGGTCAGATTATTCCTGGCATTTTTTAAATTATCCTTTTTATTATCATGACTCCTGAAGCAGAAAGATTTAACGGTTGGGCAGCAATGCTTGGATTCGTAGCAGCTGTTGGTGCTTACACAACAACTGGTCAGATTATTCCTGGCATTTTCTAATGAAAGAAAAAAAGCTAGAACAACAAAAAATTGTTGCAGAAACTCTTAACGGAAGACTTGCAATGATTGGATTAGTTGCAGCAGCAACCTCTGATTTACTCACAGGACATATGTTCTTTGGCATTTTTTAATGCATGAGTTATCACAAATACACGAAATATCACCTTTTCAGGCAATCCTATGGTGCTTTTATCCTATAGGATTTGTCGTTTTATTAGAATTAGTCCTACGTACTAATGATGATGACGACGACGATGAAGGAGGCGGTGTTATGTCACCTGTTTATCAAGGAACCTAATGAATCATCTATTTTTCACATTAATAATCGCTGCATACTTAGCAACTGATTTAAGTTCAATTATTTATGCATGAAAAAAATTTTATACAGCCCATATTATCCTCTTATTGAGTTTGGATTCTTTGTCATTGTAGGTACGGTGGCAGGGTTATATGGTTTTCTAGAAGTATAATTTAGGTAATATTGCATTAAAATTTTGCAGCATTATAAATTAAAAAACTTGCCTTTTTTTCAGGAGGCACGGGCTAAATTAAAAGAGAAATGCGATTGCCCACATTGTACTTGTGATTGTGAACACTGCAAAAAGAAAATAGAACAATCTGAAAATGCTGGTAAATATTTTGATAAATTAAAGAAATTTTAAAATTTCTTTAATCATCGTGGTCATCCCAAGGATCTGTTAAATTTTTATTAGGTGGTCCAAATGCGGTATATAAACCGTATCCTGTAATAAATAATAGCAAAGCCAAAATGATAACTATTATCTGACCTTCTGGTGGGAGTCCAGCATAGTTTCCATGCTTAATTAATGGTTGTTTCTCCCAAGTACCTGGAAGAGTGTATACAGAAGGTCTAGACAGAAAAAAATTTACTATCTGCATCCAATTTTTATAGTTATTTTAATTCTATCTTTTTTTAAAAATTCTTCAAGAATTAGGATCTACTGGATATTGTGTCATATTAGGAGTTCCATCTTCTTTAGAACTGTATAAAGTCACTAAAGCTGCTGTATCTGCACAGTTTGTTATCTCTGTTTCTCTAGTTGTACAAGCAGTTCTTACACCATCACGATAAGTTGTAATCGCTGAAGGGATTGCTGTAGATTTTTCTGCTTTTCTTACAACATACCAATCATATTTAGCTAATAAAGAACCAGCAGTTGCTTTTTCCTGTGCTTTTAATATTGATTTAACACCTAAAGTAACAACCTGATCTCCGTTTTCATCTAATACTGGATCGCCATTCTCATCAACTTCATTTGTATCTGTAAGTTTCTTTGCAGTTCCATCACTCCAATAAAATCTATTGTCATATGTTGCAGCGTCAGCAACCTCAGTAATACCAAGTGCTGTTTTCTCATCTGCTGTTGATAGTCTTAGCCAGTTAGCAGGGTAATTTATATCGTTGTGACTAAATGCCACATCTACTGCTAATGGTTTGCCGTCTAGTTTAAATGCCATAATTTTATTCTAGTGTATGCCCGTTTATCTAGCACGAGCATTTTTGAAAGGAGATTCTGCAAATGCAAAATAAATATATGTTCCGCTTGAGTTGTTATGACCATTTCCAGTACTTCGACATTTAAAACCATTAGATAAAATATCTATATCTGTTTCAGCTTGTTCCGCTAAATTTGTATCGGCTTCTAAATAAGAGTTTGATGGATTAAATCCTAATCTTTTGTCATCTTGTAAAAACCAATTATTACTAGCATTAGTTCTTTTTATAAGAACAAAAGCAGGTCTGAAGCCTGTAAAAACAAATGGTCCGTCAGCATTTCCGTTGCCTGTATATTTTCCAAACTTGCTATACCCTGCTACTTCGCTGAATACATAACCTATATAAGCTACACTACTAGCATTAGTAGAGTCATCTGAACTTACTCTAAAGTGAGTGGAAGTTGGTACAGTATCATTCCAAAGATTTCCACCTTGATAACTAGAATAACCATTATTATCATTTAGAACTAATCTATATTCAGCGTTTGGATCTCCAACTGTATGAAGAACAGCCCAACCACTTGTCGCACTTCTTGCCTTAGTTATTACTACCTGTGGTGCTACTCCTAATCCATGTCCAATATTTGTATTTGATCCTGTTCCTGTATAAGTAACTATTGAAAACCCTGCTGTTGCATTTACTTTTGCAGTTGATTGAGTTGTTCCATCAAAATTACTTGATCCAAGAGTTGAGTTTGTATTGGCCTGTCCTCCCATTCCACTGTGAACAGTACAGTAATAGTACAAAGTAGGAGCAGAAGCAGCTACAACAATCTGTGTATATGCACCAGCTTGTCCAGCCGTACCATTAGTAGTAACTCCTGTTGTATATTCAGACCCACCACCATGAGTACCATTTGATGTTGTAGAAAATCTTAATGGGTGTCCAGAGTTGGAACTGTCAGACTGATCGAAGATATAAGTCCCACCTTCTGCTAAATCAAGAGTTACAGCAGACGTTCCAAAATCATCAAATCTATATTTATTACCAGAGTCAGAAACAACTTTTACTGTATAAGTTTTGCCATCTGTATCGCCACCATTCCAAGCCCATGCAACTTTTGTCCCCGACCCATTGACTGAAGCAAAGTTTTGATTGCCGCCTAGAGTAAAACCATCATTATCAAAACTTACTAAATCATTAGAAGCAGAACTTGTAAATTCGGAATAAGTTTCGTCAGAACTTAAACCAACTGCTCTGCCCCTTACACTATCATATAAAGCGTGGTTATTTGATGCGGTGCTACGACTCTTAAACCAAAGCCAATCTGGTTGGAAATTAAATGCAGATCTTGATAAAGAAGACCCAGTTCCTGTGTAGAGATCAGTATCAAAATGTTTATTAGGTAGCAGTATTGTTGGGTCGGGTAAGTTTGCTGAACTAAGTGTCTTAAATCCTGCTGGTATGTTTGAAGAAAAACTATTTAATTCAAATTGCCCAAAATTTACATAACAATTATGTCCTGACCCTGTACCCATAAAAATGTAAGGTGTCCAGCCGTTAGCTACTTCAACACTACTAAAATCAAATGCTGCATTAGCACCTGTTGCTGGATTACCACTATTAAAATAATTTCCAGAAGTATCACTAAACCATATTTTTTTATTATCCATATCACAAGCTATTCTTATCCAACCAGCACCAGTTTGAGCAGAGCCTCCAGTTATAGATGCAGTTCCATTATTACCATTCCTTAGATTTCCGCCATTTGTAATAAATGCAACACCTGTAGTTAATCCACTACCATTTGACTGAGCAGAAAATGTAAATTGCGGAACTATTCCTATCTCTGGATTTTGTCCACTGTTTTTATATATTTCCCAATACCATTTTCCAGAGGTAACAAAAAATGTTCCTGTTATTGCTTGGTCGTTTGAAGATTGATCGAAAACAAGATTACCTTCACCTGCACCAAAATTAAAACTGCTTGTAGCATTTAGAGGATTTAGAGTACAAAAATTATTTGTAGGTGTATCTGGCATTGAATCATTAGCTAAATTTGCAGCTACAGAAAAATTATTTGGTGTCCAATTGTTAGAGTTACCGCTTGAATCTTTGCCAAGTGTTGTTGCTGTCGTTCCAGAATTATCTGAAAATTTTAAATAAAATCCATTTGTTCCATAACTTCCAGCATACTTCTTAGGAACCCATTGACCTGTATCTGAGTTTGTTTCTGCAAAATATGATGGGTCATAAGCCTGACCATCAATAAAATTAATTTCTGCTAAATAACCACCAAAATAATCACCGCCATGAGGTCTTCTGCCAATACTATGTGAGACAGTTCTGTTAATACCAAATTCTGTGCTATCTCCTGTCAAATTTTGGTCTGTAAAAGATGTTTCTCTTACTCCATTTATATATACAGGTTGACGATCAGCTTGGGTGCTGTTAGTTGTGTCACATACAATTACTATGTGATACCACGCATTAGTATCTCTAAATAATCTAGTGGTTCTCCAATATTCTTTTGACTGTGCTCCCCAAGCTAAATTATTTCCACTTGAGAAAAAAAATTCAGTAACTGTATTATTATCACTACCAGTTGTTCCAAAAAGACCTTGAGTTTGACCTAACAGTGAACGCTTTACCCAAAAACTTAAAGTCCATGTTGTTCTACTACTTGTACTACTAGGTGTTCTAGCTAAATATGCACTATCAGGTTCATTAAGCCTTAAACTACGATCTACAGTGTAAGCACCTGCAGCCCCAGAAGCCCCTACTCTTATTGCATCAGAAAAACCCATTACTTAACATCCAATGAAACTGCACAATGGATTACATTACTGGATTTAATAATATAATCTATCCTGTCCGTTAATCCTGCTCCTGTCGTTAATGTAGGTGCTGTTCCACCTACAAATTTAAATGCTGCATTAAATGCTGCTGTTCTTGATCCTGTTCCATCCTGTGTAATAAATATTGAACCTGCCTGACCTACCACCTGATTACTTGGTGCTGCGAATGTTCTGTTACCACCGAGTGTCACTGAATGATGACAGGCTGTAGCCATGTCAATTGTTATTGTTGCTCCATCTGATAATGCTGTGATGTTTGCTGCAGCTCCTCCTGTGAGTGAGATTCCTCCACTCGCTGTTTCTATCTTTTTAGTTCCATTATGATATAAATCTACTGATCCTCCAGCATTACAATCTACATAAAAATTTTGAGAAGCATCTCTTAATTGAAGATCATTTCCATTTATTCTTAATTCACCTGTTCCTGTATCTGATATCACTGACCTACTTGCATCATGATATATCTCTAAATCATTTCCAGTTCCGAATCTAATCTTTTGGTTATCTGGTAAATCTAATGGACTAGCTAATTTAGCTGCAGTTACTGATCCATCAGCTGGTGTAACAACAGATGAATCTATACTCTGTCCTAGAACAACTGCAAAGAAACTTAATCCACTGGCTGGAGCTGTAGTGAATGTAAGAGTGCTTCCAGCTATTGTGAAGTCATTATTTGGATTTTGAACTACACCGCCAAGACTTACAATAATATCGTTAGCAGTTCCAGGGGATACATTTGATCCACTTACTTGTAGAGTGAATGCAGTTGCACTTCCATTAAATCCACTGGAGATATCATCTACTTCCCTATTACGACCCTTTTTGGGTTCTGGTCCTATGTATGCCATCTAAACAAATACTTTTTATATATAAGTATTTTAAATTGACTAATCTCTTAGTCGGCAGCTTCGGCTGTATTCCCCTCTGCTACCCACGCAAGGTACTCTTGGTAGTCGGTGTTTCCTTCGCTTACTGGAATATAAACATTATCTGTTGTTCTAAAAATAATGTTTGGATTTTCTTCGCCTGTTATACCACTTTTAGTTTTTTTGTACATAATAACCTCCTATAATTCAGCACTAGCTGTAAAGTCAAAATCTGATTCACTACTATTTTTAAAATATTGAAAATTTTCTTTTCTTGTATATTCAGTAGATGATGGGGCATGACTACCAGATTCTCCTCCTGATGCCGTATAGGTTATTGAAGGGTCATCTCTCATTGAAGTAGCAAATGGAACGCAACAAGCGTGGTTATTACCATTAAGCATATAAAATTTGGCATGACCTACTTGAAAATACCTCTGACATAAAGCAAGCTCCTGACCGAATGATCTATGCTCAAAATCTGTTGCAACGCTGCCTACTTCTAATTGAACTCCTGTAATTTCAAATGTTGCATCATTTGTTGTGTACCATGTGCTTGTCATATCTTTTATTTTATTAGAAGTACTCCATGCTGCCCAAGCACCATCCGTATGATCAGAGGTTGAAGTATCTGTTCCGTTAAAGGGGAAAAAAGCAACTGATAATCCTCTTGTATTATCATTATTAAAACTTAAACTACTATTACCTGGTATAGAATGCGTAACCTTTGTCCATGTATCAGCAGTTAAATTACCTCCACTACCATTATCAATTTGATATGAATACATATATGAATCACCAGCAGCAGCTTGGTTAGTATATAAAAAACCTGGAAACTTCTGAGCAACACTTGATTTAACCCAAAAAGATATTGTTATATAACTTGAAGAAGATTTATAATTCCAACCACTAGTAGAAATATCTTGATCTTCTAGTGCAGTGTATATCTCTACATAATCAGCAGCACCAGCACCACTTGTTTGGTTTCCATTTTGAATGTGGAAAGATTTTATAAAACCTTCCTCATATGGGCCAGTATCACTTGAAGTTAAAGTGTGTTGTGATTGTGTTATTGCTTCATCTGTTCCACCAAACTGGCATAAAAATCTATCTACACTATAGTAACCAGAAGATGTAGATGACGTACCACGTTGAGCCACTTGCATAGCTCCGTTAATTATTAAATTTCTGGTTTTACCTGTTGGGGTCGGAAGATTGGTTAAAGATGCTCCTGATATAGCTGGCAATGCTCCTGAAAGTTTTGAGGATGACATTCCATTTATATCTGCATCAACAACTGCACCGTTTTTAATTAGTTGTACCTCGGTTTGTGACATCTACTCCAATTAATATATAATCTAATTTTAAGCTTTGTTTATCTACGAATTTTTACTGTTTCTATTGCTGGTTTTCCTAGCTCTTGTTCAAAATCTTGTTCAACTGAAAGAGCAGGAATATCTGAACCCGATTGACTATACAAATTCTTACGTCTTATATAACCATCTACAAAACTTTTTCCACCATTTGCCATTACTGCTGGGAAGTCATTATCACCCATATTATTTATCCTTCTTATAACGCTCTGCTAAACCACCTGCAGCTCCAGTAACAGCTCCTACTGCCATATCTCCGAGGAATCCTTTGGTTCCTGCTACTCCCTCTACAACATTTACATCTGTATTAATTTCAGGACTGATAAGATTTCTACTTTCCATAAATTTTTTTAAATTTTGACTTACTTTTGCTTTTTTACCGAATGGATCCTCTCCAAAAAATTTAGAGTAAGTCATTTTATTAAGCCATCCTACCTAAAAATTCATCAACTCTATCTCCAACAGGAGTTTCCTGAGATTTTGCATTCATAGGATTAGTTTTTTCAGCAGCTTTCATATTAGCCTCTGCGTAAGGAGCAGATACTGACTGACCCTGAGTCGCATAACCCCCTGGTAATCTTGATTGTCTTCTTGGATCGCCTAAATCATTATCCATAGATAATCCCGATTGATCGACTCCTCCGTAACCTGGCATTTTTTTAATTCATACTGTTTCTTTATATTAACATTCACAAAACTACTAGGGTTAGGAAGTGACTGTATATTATTTTTTTTCGAAATGTACAACCAATTACCCACCCCTACCTCGACATTTTTTGAAATTAAAGCCCTTATATATAAAATAGTAGGTATGGTTAGTATGTTTTTTGACTATACCTTTCTTCAAATCTATTCTCTCGCAATAAGTTTACTATGAACACCCAAGTTCACAAAAAAAATGGGGGTTTTACTCGGCTACGTATATGTTGAGGATAGGAAGAGAGTGTATATAAAATATTTAACAGTCACATACCTAACCTCACTTTCCCTAGAAGTAATTAAAATAGGCAAAAAAAATTAGGTTTTGGGTGTTCAACGATTGCCATTGCTATGAAAGGGTTCTATACTAAAAATCACCACACCCCCTACTTGCATGCAAACTGAAAATCCTTTTTTATACAATCTTTTGACCCCTTATGATCAAATAAAGTTCGTAAATGCTTTTAAAACAGGCTTAAAAATACTAGGAAAAGAAAAATGTTGGTGTATGAAAAAAATAAAACACTCTGCTTTCGAAGGCTTTAATACAAGTAAAAAGAATAAACTTCAATATCAAGGAAAAGATGCAAGAGAATTACTTCTTTATCTAACAGGAAGAGAGCCAAAAGATGAATCTTCAGTAATTGTTAGAAAAGGTTATTGTGACTCTGCATATTGTCTCAATCCTGCTCATTACTATTGGGGATCTAGAAAAGATGTTGCCTATGAAAGTGCTTCTATTAAAGAAAATAGTATAGATACTTTCTTAATAAGTAAGTTAAGAAAGGAAAGTCAAAAGGGTATCAGTAGTCGTAAATTATCAAAAACATATAGACTTCCTTATCATTCAGTCCGTAGAATTTGCTCTTATGAAACTTATGAAGATGCTGAGAATAGGAATAATGACTACAATGAAAAAGAAATCTGGGATAATCTTTCGGAGATATGTGAAAAAATATCTTTGTCTTTTCCTGAAGAATCAAAAAAATACAAATTAAATTTTCTCGTGAATCAACAATTAGAATGTCCTTGGCATATTAAAGACACCAAGACCCATATAGGAAATTTTGGTATTATGGGAGAATGTCTTGATTGTATGAAGCAAATAAAAAGTGGTAGATGCATTGTTGACGTTAGAGAATTTGATTTTAGGTGGTATTGGCAAGTAAAAAGATTCTGGGAACAGGTTGATGTTAAAGATGAAGATTCTTGCTGGGTATGGAAAGGAGCTACAAGAAAAAATAACTCGGAATCAACTGCATATTTTCCCTCACCTTTTCATTCTGGTAAGACCCAATCAGCTCCACGGGTAGCATTCTGGTTAAGTAGGGGATATACAGGTAAATATAGAATATTTAGTAAATCAACTTGTGAATCATTTTGCTGTAACCCAAAACATTTGACAATAAAAGAATTAAAAGATTTCGAAGAACCAAAAAAAATTACCTCGATTAAACTAAGTCATGACAACATATTCGAATATTACAAGAATAGACAAAAACCTAGCTGCCAAAAATGTCCAGATTCCTAACCACAATTCCAAGTAATACAGGCTTTGTTAACTTAGGACTTGTAGAAACTTATCCAACAGGTGGTGCTGGACCTACAGCTTATGGACCAACATCTTATTATGGTTCAGACCCAAGACCTGCAGAAGATGGAGATAATTTAAATAATCCTATAGATTTAGGAGATTTTTCATCTATATTTAAGTCTTTTGAAATTAAAAATACTCATGGTGGCTTAACAAGAAAACAAACAACTTTTTATAAAATAAAACTTACAAAACCAAGAACTATTCAATTTACTCAAAATTTTTCGCAATTTTCTTATGAAGAGAATACTAATAGAAATACTTTATTAGCTTTTTATGAAATTTTAGATGATGGTAGACGAGAAGAATTACCAATAAATGATGAGGGTTATGTTCATAAAGAAAGTTCTATTAATTATTTAGATGATGATACTGGGGTGTTATTAAATGACTTTCCAAGAACAACATTAGATACAGGTGACTATCTATTTTTAATTACTAATGACATCAGATATTTAGAAACTAATTATTCGATTAATTTAAATGTTTCTGTATTGGACTGGCGTTTTGTATTTGAATCTGTTGATGAATCTATAAATTTTGGAAATGTCAATGCTTCTGCTGAAGCTATCTTAGATTTCGGATCTATTGGTTAAACAATATCCATCTGACCAGTTTCTGGATTATATCTCTTAGGTAGGTATTCTTTAGGATCTTGTGTAGCAAATGATGGATTCTTCGTAATAGTAGGCTTAGGTCTTCCTTGTGTTTTAGCTAATTTAAGAGCTGCACTATATTCTTGTTTAGCACGATCTAAATTATCTTTAGCAGCGTCTTTAACATAATCAAGTTGAGACTTTTGTGTTGTTCCAGTAGCTGTAGATTGCCCAGTCTTTATGCCAGTCTGACCTGGTACTGTGGTAGCAGCTGATGATGTGGATTTTATATCAAAAGGTCTAGGTGTTGTTTGAAAACTTGTATCAGCCATTGCTGAAGGTAAAGAAGCTAAGTATGCTGCAGCTGATGTAACATCTCTACCTTTAGATCTAGCTCCTATTTCAGCTGGAGTTCCAACTTCGTCATATCTTTGCTCTTGTATTTTCCCAGTCTCTGCTTCTATTCTACCCATCTGCTGTGCTAAATCTTTAAAACTCTTTTCAGGTATGATGGTCTGAAACTGTTGAGGTTTAGTCTCAGCAGGCATTATTACAGTTGGTGCTGATGGTTTACTTCCACCCATTTTATTTTTTAATAGAACATTCTATAGTAATTCTATCTGTAACATACTCGTACAAGTGAGTGCTCCCGAACCAGCCAAGTGGAACTAACACTAAAAGTAAAAGTAACTCAGCATAAGTAATTGGACGACGCATGATAATAAATATCTCTTCTTCAATGATATTAGCTAACATTGGGAAGATTTTCAAAAGTGAGCTATGTTTTAAAAAGATACATGTAATATGATCCTCAAATGCCAGTAGAAATAACAGAGGATTGGCTAGATATATTAGACACCACCAATTATGCTCCCCTCAAAGACCCTGATAATACTTACCAGAGTTATAGATTTAAAAATCTCGATATTGATTCAGTTACTACTAGAAATTTCAGAAAAAAATTATGTGATTCATTAATTGAACAAATAGAAATATTTATACCTCCTTCAGGAAGTTTTTCTAATGCCGATCTTAGAAGATATTTAGAATTAATATCTGGTTATGAAACTAGCACCACTGATGTAGTTTTAGGTTTATCATTAGCAGATCAAATAAGAATTACCTTTAGTGACATGAAAACAAGTACTATATGTGATAGATATCCTGAGATCAATCTTGCCGAAAAACGTAGATATAGATGTGTTGCTGAATATCTTATTAGACAAGGAGAACTAACAAAATTAAGAGATGAGAATGGAAAATTAATAAAAAAAATTGGAAATATGCAAAAAGCTGTAGTCTTATATAGACCTTTACCAAAACTATTGGAAACACTCAGAAAGTCAGGTTTAGGAAAATTTGTAAAAATTGACAAAAAGCTAAAAAATGATAAAAATGTAGAAGCAGTAAAAACTAAATGACTAGCAGAAGAAACAAATTACTTAAAAAACTTATTGGAACAGCTACAGGAGTGGATGAAGCTAAACTTTACAAACTCACTATTGAACGAGTTTGTGCGGATATGTGTGAATATTACTACAAGTTTTATCATAATGATGGACCAGGGGCAATGGTTTATGTACCTGATCATGAAGATGAAAAAAAATCAATGTTTTATTTGACGGTAGACAATCTTATAAGTGCGGTTGATGACCTTAATAAGAAAGATATGGAAGGTGCGGCTGACGTTATGAAGCAGGCTATCGTAAGAGCTGAAAAATTAGATCCCGATAAAGAAGCTTTATTTATCATTCAAGATTCCAAAGAAATGTCTTTAGTTCATTATAAAATTGATAGTGAAGGTGCAGAATTTAAAATGATGTGAAGAATAAAACATATCTTTCTAGACAGATATATGATTTAACTGATGATTGGCTTACTCCATGTGAATATTTACCTTATATAGACGCATTATTAGGCGATATTGATTTAGATCCTTGCTCTACACATAGTGCAAATGTTGAGTTTTTAAAAGCAAAAAAAATATACACACCTAAAGATGATGGTTTAAATATTGATGATCCTTGGACTGGATCCGTATATCTATTCCCACCTACAGTAGGACGCTGTTCTTTTTTACAGGAAAGAGGAACATGGAGGTGGAGTGTAAAAGCTGGTACTGGAGCTAAAGCCCCTAGTGTTATCTGGTTTAGAAGACTGCTTAGAGAATGGAAACTACGAAATATTTATCAAGCTTTATTTTTTTCTACGTATCCAGAAATGTTCAGAATATGTCCAGAAATATGGGATTACCCAATGTGTTTTCCTACAAATAGAGCTAATTTAATTCATGGAAAAGGCATGTATACTTTACAATCTCCTGTTCATTGGGGATATTTTATATACTTACCTAAATTAGAGTTCGGGTTTCAGCAAACGGATAAATTTAAAGATATCTTTTCCCATATTGGAAAAGTAGTTACTTAAGTATCTCTAGGAAATTCTTGATCCTTTAACTTTCCTGGTGTAGGAAAACCGCTATCATTTAAATTATTAATAAATGCTCTTAAAAAATTTTTTTTACTACCATCATCAACGCCTGGTCTTACACCTCGTCGTCTTTTGCTGATATCACTTTTAGGATCTAACGATTTGTAGAACCTATATCGGTTATCAACATCGTAGCTGCTAGTAAATTGAGAAGTCATAGAGCTATTCTAAGAGGAATTAACATGACCATGTCTGATTCAGAAATCAAAATCAGTGGAATCTGCGATGATATCAAAGAACTCTTGATTCATAAAAATAGAAAATATGGTAATTCTGCTTTAAAACCATGTAGAGTTTTTAGCAAGTCATCTACAGTAGAACAATTACTAGTTCGAATTGATGATAAATTAAATCGAATTATGCAAGGTGCTGGTTTACTCGCAGAAGATGAAGACGTTGTAAATGATTTGATTGGATATTTAGTATTGCTTAAAATAGGAATGAACGATGAAAAGAACAAAGAAATTATTGAAATGGGGCGAGAAATTTTTGAAGAAGGCTTCAAATCAGTAACTATTCCTCTTCATCAAAAACAAATACCACAGGAGGATGACTATGGAGTATAAAGATTTAATTGAGAACTATACCCCTGAACTGGAGTTAATTGATGCCTTAGATTATCTTAGAGATCAACCTTGGCTCGCTTCGGAGATCCTAGACCACTTGGCTTCTCGTTCCAGTAGCGAAAAAACCGACGTAAAACATTTCCTGAAGGATCAAATTCTTTAAATTTCTTTTCTAAATACTCTATTCCTTTAATTTGATTAGAAGATCCGTTATAAGTTTCTACTAAATTCAATAAACAAGCCTCAGTATGACATTGATGGCGATAGAAGGTTGGTATTTCTTTATCTGCAGCAAAATACATATCCACTTCTGCTCGTCTTCTAGCAACCATTAGATCTCCTCCAGACATCCAATAGGTATTAATGTAAGGACTCCATTCTTTAATAATTTTACTTTTAGAGGAATAACTATTAATAAGTTCTAATAATCTGCAGTTTTTAAAAGATTGAATACCAATACTATGAGCAAAACTTAAAAGTGCTGCCTTTCTATTATTATTTAAACTAACAAAAACGTAATCCTTTAATTTGTTAGAAAATTCTTTTAAATCTAAATAAAATTGTTTATCTATATCCTCTTGAGTAGCTCTATCTTTTGAATTAAGAGCATGACCATTTAATTCTAAACTTCCATATCCAATTTTCCAATCTTTTTCTCCAAAATCTTGATAAGCTGCATATTTTCCTAAACCAAGAAATGTCCTTGGCGAGGTATAAGATTTTGTTAATTTAAAGCCTTTTTCCGAAAAAAATGGATATTTAGGGAACGTCAACAGTGCCGTTGTAACTCACTTCAGAATAACCATCATATGTGAGTAAAACAACATAATCTTTACCAGCATTAGTAACTGTAATACCTACTGCTCCTTTTCCTTTTCCTGCTTTTCCTATATCAAAAAATCTTTGGTATCCAGCAGGAGAGCTACTACCGTCAAATGCATCTTTTTGAAATATCTGAACATTGCGAATACCTGATGTCTTTTCAAGATTGACAATGATGTTACCTGTACCACCAGGATTCACTTCAAAGCCTCTTACATCATCACTTTTATCGCCTGTGGTTGATCCACCTACGTATGTAATTTCTGATCCAGAGTCAACACTGAATGTGTCAAGGGTTCCGTTAATTCTTCTTGTAGCCATGTTTTTTAAG
>Ga0209503_10000141_pt1 | contig 50455 bp, 56 predicted proteins | sample SouAtlMetagenome_2_FD_187448 | JGI IMG/M metagenome (GOLD analysis project Ga0209503, IMG submission 187448) | Marine eukaryotic phytoplankton communities from Atlantic Ocean - South Atlantic ANT15 Metagenome (SPAdes) (version 2) | ecosystem: Environmental > Aquatic > Marine > Oceanic | place...
AAGTATTTGTAAATGGTAATTTAAATTTAACAAGTGGTGCAACCATTAAAGTAAATGGTTCACAAATAACTGCATCAGATTTATCTGGATTTAGTGCAAGTACAAGAGGTCTTTTCTCTGCTGGTACTGGTATCGTATATAATAGTTCAACTGGTGTAATTACTGCATCTGGTTCAGCAGATACTACAGGTAACGCTGCAACTGCAACTGCATTAGAAACTGCAAGAACAATTCATGGAGTATCTTTTAATGGTACTGCAAATATAGATTTAACAGAACAGATACAAGATACTGTAGGTGCATTAATCTCTGGTTCTGGTTCAACAACTGCAACTTACAACGATAGTGCTGGAACATTAGTTATATCTTCAACAGGTAAAACAACAGAAGAGATACAAGACATTGCTGGTGCAATGTTCTCAAGTAATACTGAAACTGGTATTACTGCAACATACCAAGATGCAGATGGCACTATTGATTTAGTAATTCCAGATGCAGAGGTAGATTCAAAAGGTATAGCAAGTTTTAATAGTGGTCAATTCTCAGTATCAAGTGGTGCAGTACAACTTGCAACTGCACAAGTTATTCCATCTCAATCATCACATAATGGTAAGTTCTTAACAACTAATGGTAGTGCATTAAGTTGGGGTGCAATCTCACAAACAGATACAACCTATTCAACATCATTTGTAGATAGTTCTAATGATGCAATTCTTAGATTAACTGCTGGTGGTTCTGGGTCTGGAAACGATGACTTAAAATTTGTAGCAGGAAGTAATATTACTTTAACACCAAGTGGTGATAACTTAACTATTGCATCAACTCAAAAAACTCAAGAAGAAATAGAAGACATTGTAGGTGCAATGTTTACTGGTACTGGTGCAACTTCTGTATCTTATAATGATGGAACAGGAACAATCACAGTCAATTCTACAGATACCAACACCGACACTAATACTAACCAACTTACAGTTTGGAATATAGCTGCAAGTGGAACTGGTGGAACAGACCAAGTTAGTCATGGTGATACAGTAACATTTACTGGTGCTGGTGCAACAACTGTAACTCGTTCTGGTGATGATATCACAATTACTTCAACAGATACAAACACTAATACAACTTATTCAACAGCAACATCATCTGCATTAGGTCTTGTTAAAATTGGATATTCAGAAAATGGTAAAAACTATCCAGTTGAATTATCAAGTGGTAAAATGTTTGTCAATGTGCCTTGGAGTGATACCAATACTGATACTAATACTGTAACCTCAGTTGGTATATCTGGTCAACAAAATACAGGAACAATTACTCTTGCAGCTTCTGGTGCATCTTCTATATCACAATCTGGTAATACAATTACAATTAATTCAACAGATACTAATACAGACACCAATACAACTTATAGTGCTGGAGTTGGATTAACATTATCTGGAACTGAATTCTCTGTAGCTAATATCTATGCACGAAACATGAACCAATATACCGCCACTAATTCTGTAGTTACTTTTGCTGAACTTAGGTCAACAGGTAATGTTACTGCATACTACTCAGATGATAGACTAAAAACTAGATTAGGTAGTATAAAGAATCCAGTAGATAAGGTATGTGCATTAAATGGATTCTACTTCAAACAGAACGAAAAGGGTAATGAGATTACTCCACAATATGCAGATAAGATGCAAGTTGGTGTTTCTGCTCAAGAAATCAAGTCAGTTCTTCCAGAAGTTGTAGTTGAAAATGCAATTGAAGGTCAATACGATAGTGTCCACTATGATAAAGTAGTTCCTCTACTTATTGAAGCAATCAAAGAACTCAAATCAGAAATTGAAAGTTTAAAGTCTTAAATCGTATAAATACTACTTAGATAACATCAAAAGGTAGTTTTTTTATGGCGAGTATAAGTAATTTATTTGTAGACCAAGGCAGTGATTTTGAAATCACATTGAGCCTTACTGATTCTGTAGATAATGCACTTAATTTAACAGGTGCATCTTTTTTGGGACAAGTAAGAAAGAGTCATGGTTCGAATACAGTTAAAGCAACATTTACAACTACGAGTGATGGAACTGGTGGGAACTTAACAGTAAAACTCACCGATGTTCAAACAGCTGCACTTGAGTCTGGAAGATATGTTTATGACATTATCCAAACTGCAAGTGATGGATTAAAAACAAGATTGATTGAAGGGCAGTTAATTGTTACCCCAAGTGTAAGTAGGAGTTAAATATGTCGACCATTAAGGTTCAAGTTGCAAATCCTACTAACAAACAGGTCAAACAAGTTACTGTTGGTAAGATGGATGCATCTACTGTACAAATGAATGATTTGTCCAATGTAGATACAACCACTGTCACACTACAAAGTGGAACTACCCTTATATATGATGCAACAACAGGTAAGTTTGAAGCTGCCAACACAATAGATGGTGGGACTTACTAAAGGATTATATTAGGAGAGATAAATGTCAACAGTAATTCAGATTAAAAGAAGCACAGGTGTTTCTGCCCCTACTACATCTGACTTAGCTCAAGGAGAATTAGCATATTCAATGGATGCTTCCAATAGTGGAAGTGGTGCAATCCTTTATGTAGAGTCACAGAATAGTGGTGGTAACCCAGTAATTCAAAAATTAGGTGGTAAATATTATACCGATATCTTAGATGGTTCAACACCAACACCAGCAGATTTCAAAGTAGGGAATGGTAATTCAACTGGTGGTAGTATAAAATTATACGAAGATTCAGATAATGGTTCAAACTTTACTGCACTTAAAGCTGCAAACTCAATAACAACTGATACAACATATGTACTACCAAGTGCAGATGGTTCAAGTGGTCAGTTCTTAAAAACAGATGGTTCTGGAAATTTAAGTTTCGGAACAGTCACAAGTTCATTATCATTAGCTGCAGATAGTGGTTCTAATGATACATTCAATACTGGTGAAACATTAACTTTTGCTGGTGGAGAGGGTATTGATACTACAGTATCAAACAACCAAATACAGATTTCTGGTGAAGATGCAACTACATCCAATAAGGGTGTTGCATCATTTAACAGTTCACACTTTAGTGTATCAAGTGGTGCAGTCTCACTTGCAGCTGCATTATTAGTAACTGAATCCGAAGGGATTGGGTCTAATGATAACGATACAACATTACCAACATCAGCTGCAGTTAAAGACTATGTTGATAACAATTTAACATCTCAAGATGTTGACTTTGCTGGTGACTCTGGAACTGGTGCAGTTGATTTGGATTCTCAATCCTTAACAATTGCTGGTACAACAAATGAAATCGAAACATCTGCAAGTGGTCAAACACTTACAGTTGGATTACCAAATAATGTAACTATAGGAAACAACCTTACAGTTACAGGTAACTTAACAGTTAATGGTACACAAACACAAGTTAACAGTACTACAGTAACAGTCGATGACCCAATCTTTACAGTTGGTGGAGATTCTGCTCCAGGCTCTGATGACAACCTTGATAGAGGTATGGAATTCAGATGGCACAATGGTTCAGCTGCAAAACTAGGGTTCTTCGGATTCGATGATAGTACAGGTAAATTTACTTTTATTCCAGATGCAACTGATAACAGTGCAATTATATCTGGTACAAAAGGTAATTTAGATATTGGTGGATTAGACTTAGCAGGTTCAATTACAAGTGTAGATGGTTCTGCACCAACTAATGGACAGATTCTAATGGGTCATACAGGTAATGGTGACATGCAATTAGGAACTCTTACTGCTGGAGAAGGTCTTGATGTAACCAATGGTGCTGGTAGTATAACTTTATCAGCCGAAGATGCAACTTCAAGTAATAAAGGTATTGCATCTTTTAACTCAAATGAGTTTACAGTATCGTCTGGTGCAGTTTCAATTACTGCAATAGATGGTGGTAGTTATTAATAGAGGTTAATTATTATGAGTTATAATGGAAAAATCTATAATGTCGATACAGGAATTTCAACTCCAAGTGTATTGCAAAGATTAATTGATATTGAAATACCTAGAGAAGTCATGGAAAAACTTTACATTCCTATAGATGGTAAAGTTTATATAAGTGATAATGGTAATCTTACTGCTAAAATGAAGTTAGATAACTCAGAAGGTGGTAGAGAACTTGATTTAGGTTTAAGATTGAATGGTCAACTTCCATCAAAAGATTGGTGGGATTCTGGTTCAAGTAATGTACAGAGAACAATTAAAAATGTTCCAAATGATGTACTTTCCTATCTAGGACTTGGATATGCAGATGACCAAGTAAATATAAAATTTACAATTGATACTTCTACATGGAGTGCAATATTAGAAAAAGTATCTGTTATATAACAGATTAGATATAGGGTATATACCCTAATGAAAATGTGAGTACATATATATGACACAGACAGTCCAATTAAAAAGGTCTGCTACTGCTGGTGCAATTCCAAGCACATCTGACTTAGCGTTAGGTGAATTGGCATTGAACACCTATGATGGCAAGGCATACATAAAGAAAAATGTAGGTGGAACTGAATCTATCGTTGAGGTGGGTGCAGATACTTCTACTGATATCACTGATATGAAACATTTTCTTTATAATCCAAGTGCAAACCAAACATCCTTTTCTGGGGTTGATGCAAATGGCTCATCATTATCATATACTTCTGGTCAAATTGCTGTATTCTTAAATGGAGTATTTCTAGACCCAGATGATTACACTGCAACGAATGGTTCAGCAGTTGTTTTAGATGATGGTGCAAAATCTTCTGATTACTTAGAAATTATCACATGGACAGCAGGTGTTACTTCTGGTCTAATAACAGGTATATCAAATTACGAATTTACTGCAACTGCAAACCAAACTGTATTATCTGGTGCAGATGAAAATAGTATCACACTATCTTATACGCCAGGCAAAGTTTTAGTATTTTTAAATGGTGTTCTTATGGACAATAGGTCTGGTACAGACTATACAGAAACAAATGCATCAACAATAACATTTAGTTCTGGACTACAAGTAAATGATACAGTTATTGTAAAGAGTTATACTGGTTCTGCACCATTTACAAGATTTCAATATGATATTACTGCATCTTCCACATCAAGTATAAGTGGAACAGATGCAAATAGTAGAACATTAAGTATCATTCCCAAATATACAGAAGTATTTGTGAATGGTGTCTTAGTTAAAAAAGGACAATGGAGTTCTGGTAGTGGTACTCAAATTAATTTTGAAGAAGCACTTACAGACCCAAACTATGTCGTAGATATTATTGATTATGGATTTGTTACTCCAGAAGTCAATTTATTCTTAGATACAGTACCTTTCCTTGGTGGTAATTTAGATACTAATGGAAAGGATATAATTTCAAGTGGGACTGATGCAGTCGTACTTAAACCATCTACTTATGTAGATGTACAAGATGGGCCAGTACATGTAAAAATACTAAGTAGTGACCCATCTGGATTAACTGACCGAGCATCTTTATATTCAAAAGATGTAAGTGGTAGTGCAGAGTTGTTTGTAAGAGATGAAGCGGGTAATGTTACTCAAATCTCTCCTCACAACACTCAAGGTGAATGGATTTACTATTCAGAGAATGTGAAAACTGGTAAAAGGTTTAAAGTTAATATGGAAAAGATGATTCGTAAATTAGAACAAATCACTGGAGAAGACTTCATCGAAATAGATGATTAACATAAATAACTATAAAGGATTTAAATTAGGAGAACTTTAAAATGCCAACAAAAGCAAGATATCTTGCAGACCTTTTAAATGCATCTGGAGAACTAGACTCCACAGGTGCTATTGAGGCCATACAAGACCAGATTTCAAGTCTGTTCGCTGCTGGTTCACATACAGGTATATCATTTTCATATAATGACTCATCTGGTACATTTAGTGCAACAGTAGCTGCAGAATTTATTCAAGACACAGTGGGAGCTATGTTTAGTTCTAACACTGAAACAAACATAACTGTAGGTTACGAAGATGGTGATGGAACTATCGACCTTGCAGTAGAACAACAACTAAACAATACAACTGCACCTTATTATCATAAAGTAACTGTCACAGTAAGTGGTGGTGCATTCTTATTAGATGGTGGTTCACAACAAGTTGCTAAGCTTACTCCTGGCGTAGTATACAGATTTGACCAATCAGATTCATCTAATGCAACACATCCTTTAAGATTTGGTACAGCTGCAAATGGTTCAGAAATAGGTACTGGTGAGTATACAATTTATAACAAAGTTGGAACTCCTGGCTCAAGTGGTTCATATACAGAAGTTGCATTACAATTTGATGCAACTAACCCATTATATTACTACTGTTCAAACCACAGTGGCATGGGTGCATCTGTAATAGTAGGAACTCCATCAAGTACAACATTCGTACCAGAAGGAACAAATCAATATCATACAACAGAAAGAGTACAAGATATTGTTGGTGCAATGGTATCATCTAACACAGAAAGTGGTATAGGAGTGACCTATGACGACTCAGATGGTACTCTAGACTTCAATGTGAATGACCCTACCATTTCCTTGACAGGAGATGTAACTGGTTCTGCAACAATGACAGACCTAGGAAATACCTCTATATCTACAACAATTGCAGCTAATAGTGTTGCATTAGGGACAGACACAACAGGAAACTATGTACAAGATATTACAGGAACAGCAAATGAAATTACTGTAGCTGGTTCTGGTTCAGAAAGTGCAAGTGTAACTCTTTCATTACCAGATGATGTAACAATAGGAAACGATTTAACAGTTACAGGTGCATTAGGAACAAGTGGTAATGTTACAGTAGGTGGAAACCTAACTGTAAGTGGTACTACAACTACAGTATCATCTTCTACATTAGAAGTTACAGATAGTGCAGTAAAAGTTGCAAAAGATAACGCTGCAAATGCAGTTGACTTTGGTTTATATGGTCAGTATGTTGATGGTTCAACTACAAAGTATGCTGGTCTATTATGGGATGCATCTACATCCAATTCTTTTAGACTATTCCATGGTAACCAATCAGAACCTACAACTACAGTAGATACTTCTGGAACAGGACATTCAGTTGGTAATTTAATATCAAATTTAACAGGTGATGTAACAGGTAATGCTGATACAGCAACTGCCCTTGCAACTGCAAGAACAATTGCATTAACTGGTGATGTTTCTGGTTCTGCATCTTTTGATGGTAGTGGAAACATATCAATAAGTACAGGAATAAATTCCGACACAGTAGCATTAGGAACAGACACAACAGGAAACTATGTAGGGACAGTAACAGCAGGAACAGGTCTTACTTCTACAGGTGCAACTTCTGGTGAAAATATTTCACATACATTATCAGTCGACGCTGCACAAAGTGGAATAACAAGTCTTGGTACTCTTACTTCATTAACAGTAGATGATATTAGTATTGATGGTTCTACTATTACAGACGCAGCTGATTTAACATTTGACCTTGGTGGTGACTTGAATATTGATGTTGATGGTGGAGATATTAAGTTTAAAGATGCTGGAACAGTATTTGGTGGATTCTCACAGTTTTTAGGTAGTATGGTTATTAGGTCTGGTGCATCTGATACTGCAATGATTATCGGTGACAGTGATGGTGATGTCATCATGGGTGGTGATGTTGGTATTGCTGATAACAAAAAATTAAAATTTGGTAGTTCAGACTTACTAATTTATCACGATACAAATGACAGTTATATTGAAGATGCAGGCACAGGAGACCTACTTGTAAAAACTGATGGTGGAAATATTAAGTTGCAAGGTGGTTCTGAGGATATGGTTGTTGCAACCAAAGATGGTGCAGTAGAACTCTACCACGATGGTTCTAAAAAGTTAGAAACAACTTCAAGTGGTGTCACAGTAACAGGTGCATTTAGTGGTGCATTAACAGGTAATGCATCAACAGCTACAGCATTAGCAAATGCCAGAACAATTCATGGAGTATCCTTTGATGGTAGTGCAAATATTGATTTATCAGAAACTATCCAAGATACAGTGGGAGCAATGTTCTCAAGTAATACTGAAACAGGTATTGCAGCCACATACGAAGATGGTGATGGAACTATTGACTTAGTAGTAAGTGGTGCAGCTGCAACAATCGTATCAGACTTCACAGAAGCGGTTCAAGATGTGGTTGGTGCAATGGTATCATCCAACACAGAAAGTGGTATAGCAGTGACTTATGAGGATGGAGATGGTACTCTAGACTTTAATGTTAATGACCCAACTATTTCATTGGCTGGAGACTTAAGTGGTTCTGCAACAATGACAGACTTAGGTAGTACTAGTATAACTGCAACAATCGTTGCTGGTTCTGTAGAAAATAGTATGTTAGCAGGTTCAATTGCAAACAGTAAACTTTCAAATTCAAGTATAACAGTCTCAGATGGTTCAAACACAAGTCCAGTATCACTAGGTGGTACTTTAACTTTTGCTGGAACATCAAACGAAGTAGATGTATCAGAAAGTTCTGGAACAATTACATATGGACTACCTGCTGATGTCACAGTATCAAATGACTTAACAGTTAGTGGAAACTTAGTTGTACAAGGTACAACAACACAAACTGGTGCAACAGTAACAGACTCAAACTTTACAGGTTTAACAGATGCAAACTCTGGAAATGCAACAGACTTTGGTTTCTATGGTAAGTATGTAGAATCATCAACCACAAAATATGCTGGTTTATTCTACGATGCATCAACAGATAATACATTTAGATTATTTGCAGATACACAAACAGAACCTTCAACAACAGTTAATACAACTGCAACAGGATATGGTGTTGCAACTCTAGTTGCAAACATTACAGGTAATGTAAGTGGTACTTCTGGAAGTACAACAGGAAACGCTGCAACTGCAACTGCACTTGCAACTTCAAGAAACTTTACAGTAAGTGGAGATGCAACTACAGACTCATCACAATCATTTGATGGTACAGGTAATGTTGCATTACCAATCACACTTGCAAACTCTGGAGTATCAGCTGCAACTTATGGTGATGCAGATAGTGTTGCTCAAGTAGCAGTAGACTCAAAAGGTAGAGTAACAAGTGCATCTAATGTAGATATTAGTATTACTTCTAGTGGAGTATCAAACTTTGCAGAGGCAGTATCAGATACAGTGGGTGCAATGTTTAGTTCAAATACTGAAACAGGTATCACTGCAACATATCAAGATGCAGATAATACAATCGACCTAGTAGTAGGAACAGTTGCATTAGGTTCTGGAACTTCTGGAAACTATGTAGACAATGTTACTGGTGGAACTGGTGTTACTGTAAGTGGTAGTGCTGGTGAAGGATGGGAGCCTGCAATTAGTATTGGACAGGATGTATCAACATCCTCAGATGTAACCTTTGCAGATATAGCTGCAACAGATATAGCTGCAAGTGGTAATGTTGTAATTACTGGTAACCTAACAGTTAATGGTTCATCTGTAACAAACAGTTCAACAAACACAACAATTGAAGATGCATTAATAGAACTTGGTTCTGGTAATACTGGTTCAAACAGTAATGATTTAGGTCTTATACTTGAAAGAGGTTCAACAGGTAACAACGCATTTATGGGTTGGGATGAAAGTGCAGATAAGTTTGTTATGGGAACAACTACTGCAACAGGTTCTTCAACTGGTGACTTATCTATTACTACTGGTACATTGGTTGCAAACATAGAAGGTAATGTCACAGGAAACACTTCTGGAACTGCAGCTACAGTAACAGGTGCAGCTCAGACTGCAATTACAAGTGTTGGTACTTTAACAGGATTAGCAGTAAGTGGTAACCAAACAATAGGTGGAACATTAGGAGTTACAGGAGCTGCAACAACAAGTTATACAACAATAGGTGCAAGTGCAAAAGCAATGAGAAATGTATTCATACATTCTAGTGCGCCAGGTGGTTCAGATGGAGCAGTAGGTGATATCTGGATAACATATTCGTAAGTGTAATATATAATGAATAAGGAAATTGATTAATGAGTTCAAAAGTAAAAACTCCTGCGGGATGGAATGATACCAATGGATGGAGAGTAAAAACTCCATCTGGTTGGAAATCTGTTGTCGATGTAAAAAGAAAGACTCCAACTGGATGGGAATTCCAGACTGGAACTATACAGGTGCAACAACCTTTTCAGCAACCTTTCCAACAACCCTTTCAACAGCCATTTCAACAGAATTTTCAACAACCTTTTGAACAAACTATTAATAGGCCTTCTACTTTTGAACAAACAATTCCTAGACCTACTAATTTCCAGACTCCAAGACCAGCTAACTTTGAACAAACAATACCAAGACCAGCTAACTTTGAACAAACAATACCAAGACCTGCTAACTTTGAACAAACTATACCGAGACCAACACAGGTACAAAATTCTAGGCCTACTAATTTCCAGACACCTAGACCAGCAGCTTATGAGGTTACAATACCTAGACCTACTCAAGTACAAAATAGTAGGCCAGCAAACTATGAGCAAACTATACCCAGACCTACTCAATTACAAAATGCTAGACCAGCAAGTTATGAGGTAACAATACCTAGGCCTGCACAGTTGCAAAATGCTAGACCAGCAAACTACGAACAAACTATACCAAGACCTACAAATTATCAAGCACAAGCACATTCTACTAGACCACAGAATTATCAGACTCAAGGTCATGGAACTAGACCAGCAAATTACCAGACTCAGGCACATGCTACTAGACCACAGAATTACCAGACTACAGGTCATGCAACTAGACCACAGAATTACCAGACTCAAGGTCATGCACATAGACCTGCGTCTAACCAACAGACATATCAAGTACAATATTATATAGCTGCAAACCCTAAATTTGGTACAGCTGCTTCTAATTCTCAGATTCCAAATGAAAATGTTGCTAATGCTCCATTAGCACCTTTGACACCAGCACAGTATCAACCAGAAGGGCCATGGAATCCTGCTCAGCAGCCTTATCAACAACCATATAATTATCAACAACCGAATCATAGACCACAACAGTATAATTATCAGATTCAGAATCATAGACCACAACAGTATAATTATCAACAACAAAACCATAGGCCTGCACAGTATAACTACCAGATTCAGAATCATAGACCACAACAGTATAATTATCAACAACAAAATAGTAGGCCAGCAAACTATGAGGTTACAATACCTAGACCTACTAACTATCAAACACCTAGGCCTACGACTTATGAACAAACTATACCAAGACCTACTAATTATCAGACACCTAGACCTTCTAGTTATGAGGTAACAATACCGAGACCTACTAACTATCAAACATCTAGACCTGCTAGTTATGAGCAAACAATTCCTAGACCTACTCAGTTACAGAACTTTAGACCTGCTAATTTCCAGACTTCTAGACCTGCTAACTTTGAGCAGACTATACCGAGACCAGCTAATTTTGAGCAGACAATACCTAGACCTGCTAACTTTGAGCAGACTATACCAAGACCTACTCAATTACAAAATGCTAGACCAGCTAACTTTGAGCAGACTATACCGAGACCTACAAGTTATGAGGTGACATTGACAAGGCCTGCAAACAGACCTTCAACTAGACCTAGTACTAGACCAAGTACTCGTCCTTCAACAAGACCAGTATCTACTTGGGATGGTGACTTGAATAAACCTTGGCCACCTAGTTAAGAACTCACTATATACTAGTGAGATTTACATTATGGAGATATTATGATATTAGTTTATGACCACGAAAATGTTTTACATATAACTAACGAAAAAGGACTTCGTTGGGAGTATGACAAAACAGATAAACCACAATTCTCATTTGAATACGATTACCTATTCTATATTCCTCATGACGACATGTCTGAAATAGAACTTGGTGATGAGACTATTAATCTTACAGAAGAGAATATTGCAGAAATAGAAGAATACATTAGATTATGTGATGCACCTCTTTCTATAACCCTTGCAAGACAATTTATCCAAGATTTATACGAAAATACCAAAGATAGAGTAAGAGCAGCAGGTATTGAAGTTAATGATATTGCAAATTTTGAAAACATGACAGATGTTATGATAGCTGGACGAGAAGGTTCTCAAGACCCCAGAAGACAAATTGCAAGACGATATATGGAATGGAGTGATTTTGCACATGGTATACATGAAAGACTTGCTGAAGAGTTGAGAAAAACTTTAGATGAAGACTTACAAGAATTTGACCATTATCTAAACCAGCTTCCAAGACCACCAAAAATAGACCATTTTATAGATGGTATGTTTGTAGATGAAAGATTTAATTCTGAAACTTTAGATGTAGAAGGTGGACAAGAAGATTTAGGTGAGGACAAGAGAGCAATATAATGTCTAAAAATCCTCATAGAAGTGGGATTAAAAGTGATAAAGATTTTTCAGAGTATCAAGACAATTACGATTGGTTAGACCATCCTCTCAACATTGAATACTTAGATAAACCAAAACCTATAGAGTCCCTTCCATTTAAACAAGTATGGGTAATTGATAATTACTTACCTCTTACTATATGGCAATCTTGGTCTGAATGGAGATTTAACAAGACAAACTGGGGTAGACAAAATCGAGTATTTCGTAATGGTGAATATCAACATGTTTATTGGGGTGAAAGTGTATACCACAATATAGAAGAGCATGGTGGAGCAGAAAGATTCTGGGGAGATTATTGGAAGTACCACCAGTATAATCATGATAATCCTAGATTCGTAAATGCTACATGGAAGAAAAATGTTGTAGCTCAATTTCAATATGGTTATAGATTTGCTATGATTGATTGGTTTATTCATAAACTAAGACAAGATTTTAGATTTAATTGGGATTACTTTCAATATTGTGGTTTTAATGGTCAAACTATACAACAAGATGGAACAGTACACGAAGATACAAGTCTTGATGAAAGTTGTTTAACCAATTTATCCTTTTTGTATTATGACCAAGATAGATGGGATGATGATTGGGGTGGTGATTTAATATTCTATAATAGAGAGTATCATGACCATAATATTAGTGGTATTCCAGAAGATGAAGACCAATATGAAATAGGTAGACTAAAATATAAACCTAATCGATTGGTAATAATGAATGGTGCAATAACACATAGACATCCAGCACCGACAGCAGAATATACAAAGGAAAATGGATTTCCTTTTAGAACAAGTATGGTTGTTCGTGGAGACAGATGTAGTCTTTGGGAAGAACAATAAGTAATAGTATGAAAACTAAAACAATTTTAATTATGGGACTGCCTGGCAGTGGAAAGACCTACATCTCAAAATGTCTACTTGAACATTTAGATGCAGACCATTTCAATGCAGATGCAGTCCGAGCCCAACACAATGATTGGGATTTCTCAGAGGAAGGTAGAATGAGGCAAGTACATAGGATGAAAGACCTATGTAGAGAATCCGAAAAACCATATGCAATTATGGATTTCGTATGTCCATTTACTCAAGGTCGACAAATTTTAAATCCAGATTATATAATTTTTATGGATACAATCGATAAGGGTAGATATGCAGATACTAATAAAGCATTTCAAAGACCTTTAAAAAACGAAATAGATTATTTGGTAGAAGACCAGAATGGTGAACTTCATTCAGAAGTTATTGCAAGAGAAATACTTGCAGAGAATAAAAGGTTTGATGAAAACAAACCTACTACACAAATGTTAGGTAGATTTCAACCATTTCATGAAGGTCATCATGCACTGTTTAAAAGATGTTTCGATAAAACAGGACAGGTAGTAATCATGGTTCGTGCAATGGAAAATACTGCAAAGAACCCATTTGATTTTAAAACAGTTAAACAAAATATAAAAATGTATTTACTTGGAGAAGGATACGAAGAGAATGTACACTACATTATACAGAAAGTACCAAACATTGTCAACATAACATATGGTAGAGATGTAGGGTATAAAATAGAACAAGAATCTTTTGATAAGGAGACTGAATCAATTTCTGCTACAGAAATTAGGAGACAGCTTGGATTCTCATAACAAGTCTTTAGCAAAAGCATTTTCATGGAGAATTATTGCAACAGTTACAACAGGATTAATAGGATATGCACTTACAGGTTCAGTAGAAGTTGCTGGTGCAATTATGACATTTGACTTTGTTATAAAGATTTTGTTATACTATGCACACGAAAGAATATGGAACAATGTCCAATAAAAGAGATGGAAATCACTTTTCAATGTGTTCAAGACATAGAGAATAGTTTATTTGAACCCATCCCAGCAAAGAAAGTTAGACCAGAATGGTTTAAAAAAATACCTACCAGTTTAAAAATTCCTAATACTAATCGTGATACTGAAACTATAAAAAAATGTCCAGCAATGCAAGACTGGATGAATATGGGATATTTAATTAGAAACCGACATACAGTATTAGTAATTCTCTCTCCAAATTATGAAGATGAACCTATATCTATTGCATTAGCATTAAAAGATGATATAATGAAAGATAAGTTGAATAAACTTAAAAGTCTTGTAGTAAAATATAATGAAGATGGAAAAAGAGACACTATCGATGATATTGTTGATTTATGTAAAACACAAAAACTTCTTGTAGAAGAACTTCAAGATAATTATGTTATAGGTGGTCATCCAGCTGCACAGACAACAGGTAGTGGTTATGATGATAAGATGGCATTTAAATTTAAGGTAGACTTCCTAATAAAAACACCAAAAGGAACTTCTACTTATTGGTTAGACCCATTCTTATTTAATAACCCATACTTTCATGCATGGCAAGGTATAATTGATACTGATTCATTTAATCAATTGACTACTAATAATATGTGTATTTTTTATCCTAAAGCAGATAATAGTTTTATAATTCAAAAAGGTACACCACTGGTACAAGTTGTACCTTTTGTTAGATATCCTTGGAAACATAAAATAGAATACCTAAGTAGAGAAGAAATATTAGAAATGAGTGAAGATGTTGTTGTAAAAGATTTTGACGATAGGGGAGAAGATAATTCTGGAGAATATAAACACTACTATAGAAAAAATTTAGCATCACGCAAGGAGTTTAAATAATGTTTATACCAATGTTTCCATGGCCAGTGTTTCGGTCAAACCTATTACATACTGGTTCTATAACACCAGAACAACTTGAGGCAATGAAGAAAGAGTGTTATACTATGAGAAAAGAAGACCCAATTGGTAGGAGTCGTTCTAATAATGCAAGTGGTTGGCAATCTAATGATGGAGTAAATCAAAGACCTATATTTCAATCCATGTTAAATGGTGTTGAAGAAATGTTTCAGTATGAAGTATTCCCATACTTTCTGGGTGAATATGCAAATGAATATCATTTAGAACATGGTAATTATTGGGTAAATATAAATTACCAAAACTCTTATAACAATGCACATACACATCCTGGCTGTTGGTATAGTGGTGTTATCTATATTCAAATACCAGAGAATAGTAGGAAAGATGGTGCATTACAATTCTTATCTGGACAAGCAAGACACATGTCAGACTTTACACATATGTCTCAAAGAGATGCAGATAATTTTCCAATTATGCCTGAGGAAGGAGATGTTTTATTATTTCCATCTGCAATGATACATTTTGTAGAACCACATTCTACAGACTATGAAAGAATATCAATTGCATTTAATAATAGTTTTAAACATCCAGATGGTGGAATGAACCAATCTCTCCACACTAGACCTAGTTTTAATCCAATTGAAGAATATGCAGTATGTCCTAACACTGGAAATCTAATATATCCTAAATAGAAGTATACATTAGAGGAAACATCACATGGACATGGAAACAGGTCATCTACTTTGGAATTTAGTTCTTACTGGTATTATAGGGCCATTCGTGTGGTTCATTATCAATTTAAATAATGAAACAAAAAGACTAGAAATACTTTTGAATAGAACAAGAGAAGAAATTAATAGAGATTTTGTTTCTAAAGATGACCTTCAAAAGGACATGGAAAGAATGATGGACTCTCTAGAAAATATCAATAAAAAGATAGACGATTTCTTACTTTCAAATCAGAAATAACATAAATAGTATTAGAGAAAAAGAAATTTCTAATAGGATTATGTTATGGCAGCTCCAAACAGCAAAGCAACACTAAAAGAATATGCATTGAGACAACTGGGTAAACCAGTGTTAGATATCAATGTGGATGATGACCAGATTGATGATATTATCGATGATGCATTACAATATTTTGCAGAGTACCACTATGATGGTACTATTCGTACATATTTAAAACATCAAATCAATACTAATGACCTTGCAAATCAGAAAGCAGATGCAAGTATACCACAGTCAACTACTGGTTCACATATATCAACTAATATGACATTTAAAGAAGGACAAGGATATGTTGTTCTTCCAGAATCAGTATATTCAGTACTAAGAGTATTTCCATTCGTGGATAAATCTGGTTTAAATATGTTTGACTTAAGATATCAGTTAAGGTTAAATGACCTATACGACATCTCTTCTACATCTATCATACAATATGAAATGGTGCAAAACCACATTCAGTTGTTGGATGAATTGTTAATTGGTCAAGTACCAATACGATTCAATAAAGCACAGAACAGATTATACCTAGATATGGACTGGTCAAATGCAGTTCAAACAGGTGAGTTTATAATTATTGATTGTTATAGAAAAATAGACCCAACACAATTTACAGATGTATACAATGATGTATGGTTAAAGAAATATGTTACTGCATTAATTAAAAAACAATGGGGACAGAACTTATCTAAGTTCGAGGGAGTACAGTTGCCAGGCGGAGTTACATTACAAGGAAGACAAATCCTTGATGATGCGAATACAGAAATAGAGAAGTTAGAGGAACAAAGTAATTTATTACAGACTGAATCTGCTATAATGATGGGGTAATCAATGCCTACTAATGTTTATTTTAACCATGCAGTTCAATCAGAACAAGACCTACACGAAGATTTAGTTGTAGAGTCTTTGAGATTCTATGGTCATGAGTGTTTTTATCTACCAAGAACTATTGTAGATGAAGACGAGCTGTTTGGTGAAGACACATCATCAAAGTTTGGTGATGCATATGCAGTTGAAATGTATATTGAAAACACCGAAGGATTTGAAGGTGAGGGTGACTTATTATCTAAGTTTGGTGTAGAAGTAAGAGACCAAGCAACATTTGTTCTATCAAGAAGAACATGGCAAAGATTTATATCACTAGACCAAAACCTTGCAGTATCAACAAGACCTCAAGAGGGAGATTTAATTTACTTCCCTCTCGGAAACCAAGTATTTGAAATTAGATTTGTAGAACATGAAAACCCATTCTACCAGTTAGGTAAACTTAATGTATTTAAACTACAATGTGAAACATTCGAATACTCACACGAAACAATAGATGTTGGTATTGCAGAACTAGACAATATCGAAGACCAGTTCTCATATCAAGTATCAATGACACTTGGTGCTGGTTCTGGAGACTTTGTAGTAGGTGAAACTGTAACTCAGACTGTCAATACTGGTAAGACTGTATCTGGTCAAGTGGTATCTTATTCATCAGTTGGTGAAAGTAATAAAATACTTAAAGTTAATAACATTACATTTAGTGATACTTCAACACCAGCTTCAAACACAATGTTTGTATTAACATCAAATGCAAATGCTGGTAATATAGTAGGTGCAACAAGTAATGCAAATAGAGCAATAACAGTTGCACCAGATATGTATGCAATGCCTAATGACCCACTTGCAGATAACAAAGACTTTGAAACTGCTGGAGATAACATAGTAGACTTTAGTGAAAGTAACCCATTTGGGTCAATATAAATATATACATGGCAATTTGGTATATGAATATTATGAAAGAAGATGAAGGAAGAATGAAAGATTTTGACCGAAAGTATCATGATTATTGGCAAGATAATCGAAGAGCAGAAGTATTCAAAAGTGTTCAAGGACACTGGGGTGTTAGATATTTTGAAGGTAATATGTGGGTAACAGACGAAATATATAAAGAACATAGTGAATCATATGCAGAATCGGCTGCAGAAAATTATGTACTAGGAATCAAAAATGTTAGGTAAATCACATTTCTATCATGAAGCAATCAAAAGAGCAGTATCAGTATTTGGTACTATGTTCAATGAGATTGATATTCAAAGAGACAATGCAAATGGAAGTACAACTCAGAATGTAAGAGTTCCATTATCTTATGGCCCTAAACAAAAGTTTATTGCAAGATTAGACCAAGCAGGTGACATCATGGATACAAACAACTCAAGAGTTGCAATGACTTTACCTAGAATGGCATTTGATATTACAGGATTAGCATATGATGCTGAAAGAAAACTAGGTAAATTAAAACAATATAAGTTACATGATGCATCTGATAATTCAGTTTTAAAAACACAGTTTGCACCAGTCCCATATAATATACAATTTGGTTTGTATATCATGGCAAAGAACACTGAGGATGCATTACAGGTTGTAGAACAAATACTACCTTTCTTTACACCAGACTTTACAGTTACGATGACAACAGTGCCTGGCACTAACGAAAAAAGGGATGTACCTATCATATTGTCAGATGTATCTTATGATGACCAGTATGAAGGTGACTTCCAATCTCGTAGAGTAATTATATGGACATTAAACTTTGAGATGAAAACATATCTATATGGTTCTATATCATCTTCTGAAATTATTAGAGATGTTCGTGCAAGAACATATATATCAGACGATGGAAAAGCACAATCATCAGCTGGTAGACAAAGTGAAGTATCTGTAATACCCAATCCAGCAAATGCAAGTCCAGAAACAGCACCATTAAATATAACTGAAAATATAAACTTTTTTGATGGTAACAATACAGATTACAATACTGATAAATCAACTATAGGTGCAATTGGAGAACAATCAGCAGAAGACCAAGGACAACAAACAGGTGGTGGTCAACAGTCTGGTGATGGTATTACAAGTTATGCAATTACAGTTGCAGCCAAAAGTGGATATAATCAAACTGGTAATGCATACTACTACAATAATATACAACAACAAACATTTGGTTTAAATAGAAGTAAGACTTATAGATTTACACAATCAGACAATTCAAATAGTAGTCATCCTATAAGAATATCAACAACCAGTGATGGAACACATGCTGGTGGTTCTAATTACACTACTGGTGTAACAACTAATGGAACTGCTGGACAATCTGGTTCGTATACACAAATAGTTATAGATAATAATACACCAAGTACTTTATACTACTATTGTCCAAATCACAGTGGTATGGGTGGTACTATAAATATATCTTAACAGGTAATATATTATGAAACAGTCAATAGACGACAAACTAGATGAACTTCTAGATATCAACAATGAAGCAGAAGAAGTAGTCAAAGAAACTAATAAACAACTCGTTCCTAGAGATGCTAATGGAAGATTTAGTGAAAGGAAGGGTGAACAACAGGTAGACTACAAATACACCAGAAACACTCTCTATGGACTCGTAGAGAGGGGCCAAGATGCAATAGAGGGTATCCTAGACCTTGCAAAAGAAAGTGAACATCCGAGGACATATGAGGTTGCTGGCCAGTTAATAAAAACAGTATCCGAAACTTCTGAAAAACTATTACAAATACAGAAGATGATGGATGACCTAGAAGATGACAGACCCAGAAATCAAACAACAAATCAGAATCTATTTGTAGGGTCTACTGCTGAACTACAGAAATTACTAAAGAAACAGAATGCCAAAACCGAAGAATGAAGGATATCTTGGTAATATCAATGTCAAAAGACAGGGTGTTACAGAAGATTGGGATAATGAAAAAGTTCAAGAGTATTTAAAATGTACTCGTGAACCTCATTACTTCATACAGAAATATCTTAAAATCATATCACTAGATGAAGGTTTAGTACCTTTTGATTTGTATGATTATCAACAGAATCTTATCGAACACTTTAATGATAATCGTTTTAGTATAGTACTTGCATGTCGTCAAAGTGGTAAATCAATAACAGTATGTGCATATCTTCTTTGGTATCTACTATTTAATCCAGAACAAACAGTTGCAATACTTGCTAACAAAGGTGCAACTGCAAGAGAAATGTTATCTCGTATAACTACAATGTTAGAGAATGTACCATTCTTTTTACAGCCAGGTACTAAAGCACTAAACAAAGGAAGTATAGATTTTGAAAACAATTCTAGAATTATTGCATCTGCTACAACAACATCCTCGATTCGTGGATTATCTGTTAACCTTTTGTATCTTGATGAGTTTGCTTTTGTAGAGAATGCAGAACCATTTTATACTGGTACATATCCAGTAATTACATCTGGTAAGAACTCAAAGGTTATTATTACATCTACTGCAAATGGAGTAGGTAATATGTTTCATAGAATTTGGGAAGCATCGGTCACAGGGTCAAATGAATTTGCAAACTACCAAGTTAACTGGCATGATGTGCCAGGCAGAGACGAACAATGGAAAAAACAGACCATTGCAAATACATCAGAGTTGCAGTTTGAACAAGAATTTGGTAATTCTTTCCTAGGAACTGGTAGAACTTTAATACCATCTAATATTATATTAGGACTTACATCTGAAAATCCTATGGAATTATATGGTAATGTAAGAGTTTATAAGAAACCTAAACCACATCATGAGTATATAATGACTGTAGATGTTGCACAAGGTAAAGGTATGGACTATTCTACATTTACTATATTTGATATACACGATGGTAATATGTTTGAACAAGTATGTACATTTAGAGATAATATGATATCTCCTATGTTATTACCAGATATATGTGCAAAATATGGTAAATTATACAACGATGCACTTATTATTGTAGAAAATAATGACCAAGGAACAATGGTATGTAGAGAATTGTACTATGAATTAGAATATGATAATATGTTTATGACCAGTGCTATAAAAGCAGATGGTGTAGGTGTTCGTATGACTAAGAAGGTTAAAGCATTAGGTTGTGCAGCCTTGAAAGAAATAATGGAAGAAAAGAAACTCTATATAAGAGATACAGACACTATACAAGAGTTTGCAACCTTTGTATCTAAAGGTCAATCATATCAAGCAGATGGTGGTTGTCATGATGATATGGTAATGAATTGTGTATTATTTGCATGGTTTGTTAGTACACCATTATTCAAAGATATGTCAAATGCAGACTTAAAATCTATGTTATATTCTGAAAAACAAAAAGAAATCGAAGACGATATAGTCCCAATAGGTATAATGGATAGTGGTAATTATCGAAATAAACAGTTCAAAGAAGGTGGAGATTTATGGACAGTGGACGATGATGACACAAATTATGGGACTTTTTAAAATTAATAAAATACTAAATACTATTACAAATCAAAACAAAAGGTTTGTTATAGAAAACTTTAAATATTAGGGAGAAACTAAAATGGCATTTCAAGTATCACCTGGCGTTCAAGTCAGAGAAATCGATGTTACGAATGTAGTCCCAGCAGTATCATCAAGTATTGGTGGTTTTGTTGGTTCATTTAGTTGGGGCCCAGTTGATGAAGTTAGAACTATTAGTTCTGAGAAAGAATTAGTAAATGTTTTTGGTGAACCTAAAGGTTCAGACACTTACCTCGATGAGGTAAAGAAAAAAGAACATTTCTATTCAGCTGCAAATTTCTTGAAATATGGAAATAACTTAAAGGTAGTGAGAGCATTAGCAACAGGAATGTTGAATGCCACTTCTGGAACAGCTGGAGTACTAATTAAAAACTCTACACACTACTATGATAATAATTATCATTCTGGTAGTGTTCCATCTAATGCAGGCCATTGGGCTGCAAGATGTGTAGGTGCCTTAGGTAATAGTTTAAAAGTATCTGTATGTGCAAGTGCAAATGCATTTTCTCAAACAATAGGAAGTGCAGTCTCCGACTCATCTATTGCTGTAGGACATACGCAAATTGATGTTGCGTCTGGTGCAGCTTTTGTAGTTGGTGACAAAATTAAATTTGGTTCACAAACAGATGTCTATAGAATCACTGCAATAAACTCTAACACACTAAGTGTAGCTCTAGATTCAGATGGAGTATCTGGATTTAAAGTAGCTCCAGGCAATGGTGATGCCATTGTTCGTGAGTGGGAATTTGCAAAGAACTTTACAAAAGCTCCTGGCTCAAGTCCAGATGCAATTGCAAACTCAAGTTCTTTAGATGAGATTCATGTAGTAGTCGTAGACGAAGATGGTTTAATTACTGGAATCGTTGGTGAGGTACTTGAGGTATACGAAGGTCTTTCAATGGCATCTAATGCTAAAGATTCAGAAGGTAACTCAAACTACTATGTAGACAAAATCAGATACAACTCTAATTACATTTTCTGGGGAAACCACAACTCAAACACAAGTGAAGCAGGTAATACTTTCGCAGCTGCGGGAGCATTATTTGATACACATTCATTACCAATAACCGAATCATTAACTAATGGTACAGATGGTTCATGTCTAACATCTGGTCAAAAGCAAGCAGGATATTCAACATATCTTGGAGATGCAGAGACACAGGATGTAGACTTTTTAATATCTGGGCCTCTTAATGGTGATGATGGTTCAAACAATAATGTGGTAACAGAAGACGAAGCAGTAACACAAGCAAATAATCTAATTGCAATTGCAGAAGCAAGAAAGGACTGCATGGCAGTCATATCACCAAGAAAAGAATCTTGCGTGAATAATAATGGACAAGAAGTAAGTGGAACAGGTGGTATTGTATCATTTGCAAACAGACTAACTTCAAGTTCTTATGCAGTTTTAGATAGTGCATGGTGTTATCAGTACGATAAGTACACAGATAACTTCTGTTATATACCAGCATGTGGTCACACAGCAGGTCTCATGGCTAGAACAGATAGTCAAAGAGACGCATGGTTCTCACCAGCAGGATATAATAATGGACAAATCTTAGGAATTACTAAATTGTCTTTTAATCCAAATCAAGCTGAAAGAGATGAACTATATAAGAAGAGAGTTAATCCAATAGTAACTTTCCCTGGCCAAGGGACAGTATTGTTCGGAGATAAAACACTTTTAGCAAATGCAAGTGCATTTGATAGAATTAATGTTAGAAGATTGTTCATAGTCATGGAGAAAGCAATAAGTACTGCAGCTAAATTCCAATTATTCGAATTTAACGATGCATTTACAAGAGCTCAATTTAGAGCAACTATTGAACCTTTCTTAAGACAAGTGAAGGGCAGAAGAGGGGTCGTTGATTTCCAAGTTATTTGTGATGAAACAAATAACCCACAATCAGTTGTGGATGCAAATCAATTCCAAGCTTCTATTTTTGTTAAACCAAATAAGAGTATCAACTTCATTACACTAAACTTTGTTGCAGCTAGGTCTGGTGTAGAGTTTGAAGAAGTGTATGGTGCTACTAATACCCAATATGGTAACTAAGGAGTAAACGATGGCAACTATAGATGAATTTAAGTCACAGTTAATTGCTGGTGGTGTTCGTTCTAATAGATTTCAAGTCTATATTCCTAGAATGGGTGAGAGAATCGAGTTTATGTGTAAAACAGCTGCGATTCCAGGCTCAACTTTACCAGTAGTTGAAGTTCCTTTCAGAGGACACAAACTAAAAATAGCTGGGGATAGAACCTTTGAAGATTGGACAATAACAGTCATTAACGATGTAGACTTTTCTACTAGAACAGCAGTAGAACAATGGATGGAAAGCATACAAGAATTAGATAGTGGTGTCGGTGCGACAGACTTAGAATATCTAGTTTCAAGAGCAACTATATCACAGTTGAATCGAGATGATAGTATCATTGCAACATATGAGTTGTACAATATGTACCCTCAAACACTTGCACAAATTGATTTATCATACGATACTGCTGATGAGATACAGACTTTTGATGTAACATTCAGTTATTCACACTGGGAAAGAACTCTTTAATTAGAGTTCCTTCTTTAGTGTTATAAATATATATTATGGACATATTTGGATTTGAAATAAAGAGAAAGAGTGACGAGGATAACGCACCATCCTTCGTTGCACCTATTAACGATGATGGAGCTCAAGTTCTAGAAATAGGACAGGGTGGATATTCGATTGGTGGGGGTATGGCTTCTGGTCAATTCGTTGACATGGAAGGTGGAGTTAAGTCTGAATCAGACTTAATTGTAAGATACCGACAAATGTCATTGATACCAGAGGTTGATATGGCAATTGACGATATCGTCCAAGAAGCAATCTCTAATAATGATTTAGATGCCCAAGTTGGTATAAACTTAGATGCAACTAAATTTTCAGATTCAATTAAATCCAAAATAAGAGAAGAATTTGTAGAAATACTAAGACTTCTCAGATTTAACCAAACCTCTTCTGAGATATTCAGAAAGTGGTATGTAGATGGAAGGATGTACTTCCATTTACTGGTTGACCCAAAGAATCCTAAAAAGGGTGTCGTTGGGTTAAGAATGATAGACCCTATTCAGATTAAAAAGATTAGGGAAGTGCAGAAGAAAAAGAATGCACAAGGTATCGAAGTTATCGACAAGGTTAACGAGTTCTATACCTATAACCAAAGTGGTTTTGAAAAAAACTACATGGCAGGGCAAGGAACTCAAACCTTGAAGATATCTCCAGATGCAATAGTTTATTGTACATCTGGAATGATGGATGCTCAAAGACGAAACATCATCGGTTATATGCATAAAGGATTAAAAGCAGCTAACCAATTAAAGATGATGGAAGATGCACTTGTTATCTACAGGATATCAAGAGCTCCAGAAAGAAGGATATTCTATATTGATGTAGGTAACCTTCCGAAGGCAAAAGCAGAACAGTATCTTGCAGATACTATGACTAGGTATAAGAATAAACTAGTCTACAATGCAGATACAGGTGAAATCAGAGATGATAGAAAACATATGAGTATGTTGGAAGATTTCTGGTTACCAAGAAGAGAAGGTGGAAGAGGAACAGAGATTACCACCTTACCTGGCGGTCAAAACCTAGGTGAAATAGAAGATATTATATACTTCCAAAGAAAACTGTTCCGAAGTTTAAATGTACCTATCTCTAGATTAGAGACTGAAGCAGGATTTAGTTTAGGTAGGACAACTGAGATATCAAGAGATGAGGTTAAGTTCTCACGATTTGTAGATAGACTCAGAATGAAGTTTAGTAGTATGTTTACCGACATACTTAGAACTCAACTGGTACTAAAAGGTGTTTTACCAATTGAGGAATGGGAACTAGAAAAAGAGAATGTTCGATATGATTTTCAGAAGGACTCTCATTTTGTAGAACTAAAAGATGCAGAGATTCAAAGAGAAAGAATCACTACACTTAGGGAAATGGATGAATTTGTAGGTAAATATTTCTCTCAACAATGGGTTAGAAAGAATGTTCTTAGACAATCCGAAGAAGAGATAGAAATGATTGACTCACAAATTTCAGACGAAGAAGATAACGATGATGGGGAAGGAGAGAATGACTTCTCCATGTAAGAGGAAATAAATTATGGCAAGAGAAGATATTAAAAAAATGATTGATTCTATAGAAGCAGGTGATAATGTTGCAGCTTCAGATGCTTTTGCAACTTCTATGGTAGACAAACAAAGAGATGCAATAGAGGGCAAGAGACTGGATGTACAACTAGATTGGTTAAACAAACAGGAACAACCAGCAAATGAAGAACTTTAAGGATTTAGTTAATTCACTAGATGAAGTAAAAAAATTCAAACTACCTCGTGGTGAACAAGAGGTGGATTCTTATATGGAGAAAGGCCCGAAGGGTAAAAAAGTACCTATCGTTATTGCAAAGAAATCAAATAAATTTAAGGTTTATGTTGATGGGCAAGAACTTGCAATCTATAAAAACGAAAAAGAAGCAAGGAAGAATGCAAAACAATTGATAAAATTACTAGGAGAAGACCTTAGTGATTTCATCGAAGAAGTTTTAGAAGAACCTAAAATAGAAGATACATTAGGGTTCTCAAATGGTTTGAAAGGTAATCAAACCTACAATGATGTTGCAGAAAAGATTGCAACTATAAAATAGGAGAAGATATGTTTTTAATTTCAGAACAGCAATCAGAAGAAGTTAATTTAATAACTGAAAAGAATTCAAATGGGGGTAAGGATACTTTCATTGAAGGTGTATTTCTCCAAACAAACATGAAGAACAGAAATGGTCGTGTCTACCCAATGAAGATAATGGAAAAAGAGGTAGGACGATACAACAAAGATTTTATTCAAAAGAATCGTGCATATGGGGAACTGGGTCATCCAGAAGGCCCCACTATCAATCTTGAAAGAGTTAGTCATTTGATTACTTCTCTAGAGAAAGATGGAGACAACTTTGTCGGTAAGGCAAAAATAATGAATACTCCAATGGGTAATATAGTTAAAGGACTATTGAATGATGGTGCTAAACTAGGCGTTTCCAGTAGGGGTATGGGTTCTGTTTCACAGAAAAATGATGCACAATATGTCCAAGACGATTTCATGCTTGCAACAGCAGCTGACATCGTGGCAGACCCTTCTGCACCAGATGCTTTCGTAGATGGTATTATGGAAGGTGTTGAATGGATAAAGGAAAGCGGTGTATTTAGAGCCGTAGAGATTGAATCATGGAAAGACCAGATTCGACAAACCAAACAACGCCATTTGGAAGAAAAGAAGTTAGAAATTATGAAAAACTTCTTCTCTAAACTATAAAAGTTATAAATACATAGTAAAGAACAAATATTTCGTTCTTAATTTGTAATTATAGTAATTATTAAAGGGGAAAACACATGTCAGAAGATATTAAAAATCAAGACGAAGTAGCTGAAGCAAAAGCTCCAGTTGCTAATAAGGGTGTTGTTACTCCAGATAAAGACCCAGTACCTAAGTCTCTTGCATCAGTTGATAAAGCATCTGATGGTACTAAACCTAGTAAGAAGAGAAAGGGTGACCAAGATAAGAAAGATTCACCTCAGAAATTAAATGCAGCTTCTTATAAAGAAGATGCAGATAGTGAAGAGGATGTCGTAGTCGAAGATATGACTAAGATGGAAGCTCTTAGAAAAATTATCGAGGAACTTAAGGGTTTTGATAAGGAAGACATCCAGTCCTTAGTCAATGAAATGATGAAGAAGAAAGATGACGAAGATGAAGACGATGAAGATGATGAGAAATCAGAGTCTACAAAAGCTGACCTTCTCAAGAAAATTGCTGAACATTTCAAATCCGAGGACGAAGAAGTTGTGAAAGAATCTTTAACTGCAATCTTAGAAGCATCTAAAGAAGATGACGAAGAAGATGAAGACGAAGAGGAGATGGACGAAGCTACTAAGAAAGAAGCTTCCGAAGACGATGACGAAGAAGACGAAGACGAAGATGAAGATGAAAAATCAGAATCTTACGATATGTCAGGCGACATCGATGCTCTAGTTGGTGGTGAAGACCTTTCAGAAGAATTCAGAAACAAAGCAAAAGTAGTATTTGAAGCTGCTGTAAATGCAAAAGTTAGTGAAATCAAAGAAGACCTAGAATCTCAAAAGAGAGACGAGGTTGTTGAAGCATCTAACGAACTTAAAGAAGAATTAATCGGTAAGGTTGATTCATTCTTAGGTTATGTTGCAGAAGAGTGGGTTAAAGATAACGAACTTGCAATCGAAAGAGGACTTAAGTCTGAGTTAACAGAAAACTTTATACAAGGACTTAAAGCTTTATTTGAAGACCATTATGTTGAAGTTCCAGATGACAAATTAGATGTCGTTGACGAACTTGCAAGTAAAATCGAAGAAGTAGAAGCTAAACTAAATGAAGAAGTTTCTAAAAATATCGATTTATCTCAAGAGAGAGATGAACTTGTACGAAACAAGGTGGTATCAGAAGTTTCAAAAGACTTGACAGAAAGTGAAGTCGAGAAACTTTCAAAATTGATTGAAGATTTAGACCAAGACGAAGAATTTGAGTCTAATGTTCAAACAATTAAGGAGTCTTACTTTAGTGATTCAAAAGAAAAACTACAGTTAGATGAACAAGTGGTTAGTGATAGCGAACAAAATACTTCGACTGAGGATAAAGTCCTTGACCCAAGTATGGCTGCATATTCTGCCGCAATAGGAAAACTTGACCCTAACAAATATAATAAGTAAGGGAAAAGTTATTATTAACACTTTTTAAAAATAAGGGGATATAAAAAAATGTTTATGTCAGAAACTTTACAAGAGAAGTGGCAGCCAGTATTGAGTCATCCAGATTTACCAGAAATCACTGACCCATACAAAAAAGCTGTAACTTCTGTGGTTCTTGAGAACCAAGAAAGAGCCCTAAACGAAGAAAGAGGATACATTTCAGAGGACGCACCTATCAACAACGCTGGTGGTGCAGTCGGTGGAACAGGTATCGATAATTGGAATCCAATTCTAATTTCTTTAGTTCGTAGGTCTCTTCCAAACCTAATTGCATACGACATCTGTGGTGTGCAACCAATGACTGGCCCAACAGGATTAGTTTTCTGTATGAAAGCCAGATATAACGACAATACTTCAAGGTTAGCAATGACCGAAGCATTGTTCGATGAAGCTGATACAGATTTCGCTGGTGCTGGAACACAAGCAGGTACAGACCCATTTGGGGATGCAGCTGCTTATGCAACTGGTACTGGTATGACAACAGCTGCAGCTGAAGCAAAAGGTGACTCTGCGAGTAACCCATTTGCATCAATGGCTTTCACAATTGAGAAAGCAACTGTAACTGCTAAGTCAAGAGCTCTTAAAGCAGAATACACAATTGAACTTGCACAAGACCTTAAAGCAATTCATGGTCTTGATGCTGAAACAGAACTTGCAAACATTCTATCTGCTGAAATCCTTGCGGAAATCAACAGAGAAGTTGTAAGAACTGTTAACCTTCAAGCAAAAGCTGGTGCTCAAACTGGTGTTGCTAATGCTGGTAGATTCGACTTAGATGTTGATTCATCTGGTAGATGGTCAGTTGAGAAGTTCAAAGGTTTACTCTTCCAAGTTGAAAGAGATGCAAACACTATTGCTAGAGAGTCAAGAAGAGGAAAAGGTAACTTTATCCTTTGCTCATCTGATGTAGCTTCTGCATTGTCAATGGCTGGTGTATTAGATTACGCTCCAGCACTTAACACTGAGTTAAATGTTGACGATGCTGGTAACACATTCGTTGGTACTCTAAATGGTAAGTACAAAGTCTATATTGACCCATACTACACTTTAGACCCAGTAAGTGGACACAACAACGAAGGTTACATGACTATTGGTTATAGAGGTTCAAACGCATTTGATGCTGGTGTTTTCTACTGCCCATATGTTCCATTACAAATGGTTCGTGCAGTTGGTGAAAACAGTTTCCAACCAAAAATTGGTTTCAAAACTAGATATGGAATGATTTCTAATCCTTTCGTAGGTAGTTCACCAAGTGATGGTTTAGCATCTGCTGGAACTAACTTCTACTACAGAAAAATCGAAGTAGAGAACATTCTATAAGATTTTTTAAAAGTCGTAGACTTTTCTAAAAGGGACTCTTCGGAGTCCCTTTTTTTATGCCAAAAAAAACCCACCTCTGGGGAAGGTTGCGAACCTTCTATATCTACCCAAGGTGGGGTCGTGTCTCTTTCGACATCTAGAGACTAATCCGCCGTTACTTTACCCTATGTCATTCTCCTTTACCTCACTAATTAAAAACCTATTATACTAAATTATGTACCTATGGTGCAAGTGTTATAAATACTAGTATGACAACAAGACAAATATCAACTGCAACATGGGCTGGTAATCTTCCAGATAATTTATCTTATCTTGCACCAACTCAGTTTGAATTAATAGTAAAGAAACTTCCTAATACAAAGTACTTTGCAACAGGTGTAAACATACCATCTATCACAGTAGCAGAAATTCAACAACCTACTAGATATGGTGCAAATGTAAAATTTCCTGGCGATAAGATTAACTATGGTGAGGTAACTGTAAACTTTATTGTAGATGAGAATATGGAAAACTGGACAGAGATGTATACATGGATGTCTCAGATTACTAGTTCTACAGACCCAGATAAGTATAGAAGTCTGGTAGGTGCAAATAGAAAAGCAGGTGAACCATACGATGGTTCTGGAGACCCAGATGCAGTATTTTCAGATATGACTATTGTAGTTACTACAGCTGCAAATAATCCTAATAGATATATTAGAATACAAGATGCATTTCCTACATCATTAGGTGAGATTACAATGGATACGACTGTAGCAGGTGGTATTACATATGTAACATGCACTGCATCATTCCAGTTCACAACTTTTGAAATTGCAGCCTCATCATAATGAATTATAGGACAATAATATTAGGTTTAATCTTCATACCATGGGAAATACCTTTGGTATTATTGTTTGCAATGATATTTTAGTAGACAAATACCAGTTTAGTGGTATAATTATAGTATGACATTAGAACAAATCCAGCAAATGTGGAAGGATGATTCTGTAATCGACCAGATTGATTTAGATAAAGCTTCATTACAAACACCTTCTTTACATGCAAAATATCTAGAACTACTTAATGAAAAGAGACTATCTCTTAAATCTTATGAGGTTAAATACAATCAACTACTTAAGAAGAAGTGGTTATGGTATACTGATAAGTTATCTAAAGAAGAGATAGATGAACTAGGATGGTCATATGACCCATTTGAAGGTCATAGAGTAATTAAACAAGATTACAATTACTACTTCAATGCAGATAAAGACCTATCTGATTTAAAACTAAAAGTCGAGTATCTTACAGAGTGTGTAGACACTTTGAAAGACATACTAAATATTATCACATGGAGACATCAATCAATAAAGAATGCAATCGATTGGTTGAAATTCACTAATCCAGCAGGATAATATATTATGCCATCATTTATTCCAGAACATTGTATAATTAAATCTCGTGCTATTGCACCAGAGATATGCAATGAAATTATTGAAATAGGACTAAGACAAACTGAGTTATCGTTTGGTCAAATAGGTGGTGGTAAAGAAGGACATGAAGAACATTTTACTCGTAAGTCTGGTGTTGGGTGGATAGATAGGGATGCAACCCTATCAGATGGTAAAACTTTATTTGACCATATAACTCCAGTAGTTAGAGAAGTAAATGCAGAAGTATTTAAGTTTGATTTAGACTTTCACGAAACATATCAGTTTACAATATACAAAGCACCAGATGAACATTATACATGGCATACAGATGGACACTTTGAACCTTATAATGAAGAAGATTGTGCAAATGACCCACATATAAAAGAAAGAGTTGGTGGGTATAGAAAATTATCATACAGTGTAAATCTTACACATCCAGATGAATATGAGGGTGGACACTTTGAATGGTGTGACCCATATGCATTGAATCCACAAACTGGAGAACCAGAAAAGTGGATATTTAGAGGGCCACAAAGTGCAAGAGAGCAAGGAAGTATAATCATATTTCCATCTTTCGTTTGGCATAAAGTATCACCAGTAACACATGGTAGGAGACATTCCTTAGTAGGATGGATAGCAGGGCCGACATTCAGATAACCAAAATCGATAATACTCACTTGAGGGTAGATGCAGAAGAGTCTATCAAAAGAGAGATATCTGATTATTTTACTTTTCCAGTGCCAGGGGCTAAGTTTATGCCATCTGTTAAAAACAAATATTGGGATGGTAATATTAGATTATATGCACAACATACAGGTAAGTTGTATGTTGGACTACATTATGCACTAGAACAATTTGCAAAAGACAGAGACTACAACATAGAAGGCTATATGTGGGAAACTGATACTGAGTATCCAGACTTTACCGATGGTCTTAATATGGGATTCCCATTAAGAGATTATCAAGTAGAAGCAATATCAAGAGGTATTAAGTATAGAAGACAACTGTTAGTATCTCCAACTGCAAGTGGTAAATCTGCAATTATATACTGTATTGCTAGACACTTTATATCAATGCATAAGAAGAAAGTATTAGTAATCGTACCTACAACATCACTAGTAGAACAAATGTCAAAAGACTTTGCAGACTATGGATACGATAAACCTATTGATAAAATGTATGGTGGAGATAAAGTAGGTAATACTGATATAGTTGTCACAACATGGCAAACATTATCTAGAATGCCGAAATCGTTTTACGATGGATTTGGTGCAGTGTTTGGAGACGAAGCACACTTATTCAAGGCAAAAGTACTTACTGGTATCATGGAGAAAATGAAAGACATAGGACATAGGTGGGGTCTAACAGGTACACTGGACGATACTCAAACCCACAAACTGGTATTAGAAGGTTTGTTTGGCCCTACTCATTATGTGACTACAAGTGCAGACCTCATGGATGAAGGTATTCTTGCAGAGTTAGACATACAATGTTTAGTATTAAAGTATCCACCAGAAGTATCTAAAGAAGTTGTATCTATGGATTATCCTAGAGAAATGGAGTTTCTTGCTGGTAATGAAAAGAGAACACAATTTATAAAGAATCTTACACTAGGTCAGAAAGGTAATACACTAATACTATTTCAATATGTAGATAAACATGGTAGGAAGATATACGAAACATTCCAGAAAGCTGGTATCAAATCATTCTTCATATATGGTGGAACAGATACAATCAACAGGGAAAAGGTAAGAGAGTTGATGGAAAGAGAAGAAGGATGTGTAATCATTGCATCATATGGTACTTTTTCTACAGGTATAAATATTAAGAACTTACATAATATAGTATTTGCAAGTCCTAGTAAATCGAAGATTCGTGTATTACAATCTATAGGTAGAGTTTTACGAACAAGTAAAGATAAAGTAAATGCAACTCTTTTCGATATTGCAGACGACTTAAGTTATAAGAAGAAAGAGAATTATACTCTAAGACACTTTAAAGAACGAATAAATACATATAGTAAAGAAAATTTTAAATACACAATACATGAGGTAAAGTTTTGAAGTGGTATGATATTTTATGGAAACAGAAACCAAACGACACATGGAAAAATCCAGACCCAGCTGAAGTAACAATTGATAATGCATATAAGACTCGCTGGATATGGTATCATACTATTTTAGGAATTTTAATTTTCACATCTAACATACTATTGGTTGCTATACTAATAGTACTGGCAATAAAACTATGAGTCAATACAGATATATAAAACTAAGGAATGGTGAAGATATTGTTGCAATAACTTCTATACAAGAAGATACAGGGACAGTAGAAATGACACTACCATGCAATATTGGTCTTACTCCATCTATGTTAGGGAAGGGAACAGTTATAAAACTGTCTCCACTAGTTCCTTTTACTAAAGATAATAAAGTAATTATTGCAGCCTCCGAGGTTGTGTATACTACTACTTTGGATGATAAGTTTATTACATTCTATGATAAAGCATGTAGAGACTGGATACAACTTAGGGACGAGGTAGGACTAGATGTAATGTCTCCTAAACAGGAACTAGATAAAGGACAGGATGCACTTGCACATATAACAGATATGGTGAGGAATCAGATGTCCAAAGAAGTTATACCAGAAGAAGAAATGTTACTTGATGAATTAGAATTAATGGATGAAACTGATAAAAAGAAGATTGTTCACTAATGCTATATTCTCTTCTTTCCTACGATACATATCTAGGGTAACACGAGAATTAAAGCTTGTCAAGTCTTTTTTTTACTTGACAAATAATAATATGATGAGATAATAGATATATGAGTAAAGCAAAACCAGAACATTATGTAAACAACAAAGAGTTTACAGCTGCAATTTCAGAACATAACAATGCAGTTAAGAAAGCAATTGCAGAAGGTAAAGAACCACCAAGAGTAACAGAATACATTGGTGAGTGTATTTACAAAATTGCAACAAGACTATCGACCAAACCAAACTTCATTAATTACTCATACAGGGATGAAATGATTTGTGATGGTATAGAAAACTGTTTGCAATATATAAACAACTTTAACCCAGAGAAATCTCAAAATGCATTTGCCTATATAACCCAAATTATATACTATGCATTTTTAAGAAGGATTCAGAAAGAAAAGAAACAAGCTGCAATCAAACATAAGGCAATCATGAATAGTGGTATCCTTACAGATGCAGTAGGAAGTATGGAAGGAGATAATACAGTTTATGATAATTCGTATGTTGAATTCCTACAAAACAATTTAGAAGAACCTAACTACAAACCTAGGGGTAAGAAAAAAACCACAGAAAATAAACCAGTAGGTGTAGAAAAATATTTTAATTCAAATAAAAAATGAATGACCAAATGGAGTTTGACTTTACAACACCAGACCAAAAGACAGCACAACAACAAGGAATTCGTTGGGTGCCTGATAATGCAACACCAGAACAAGTAAAGGAATGGCACGATACAGAAGGTAAGTGGTGGGCAGATAGAGCATTGCAGTTTGTAGTAATTGCAAGTCTTGTACAGTTCGGAGCTATATCATTTATGTTATTCAACTTTTTTGTAATAGACCTAATGGTCGGAAAATAATATGAAATTTGCAGTATTGAATGATACCCATGCTGGTATCAGAAACGACAGTGTTCATTTTCATGAATACATGAGAAAATTCTACGAGGAAGTATTCTTCCCTTATTGTATAGAAAACGATATCAAACATGTAGTTCACTTAGGTGATTACTTTGATAAACGAACTGGTATTAACTTTTTATCACTACAAAAAAACAAAGAACATTTTATAGAACCACTAATTGCAAATGGTATGACTATGGATTTAATTCTTGGTAATCACGATTTGTATTACAAAAATACTAGTGAAGTAAATTCATGTGAAGCACTTTTAAAATATGATAATATTACAATCTATAAAGATGCTATAACAAAAGACTATGATGGATTAAAAATATGTTTGATTCCTTGGATACACAAAAACAATTTAGATGATACTATGGAACACTTGCAGTTTACTAATGGTCAAATTGCAATGGGTCATTTAGAAATCGAAGGTGCAATTATGATGCCTGGCTATTATTCATCCCATGGTACATCAAAAGAAACCTTTATACGATTTGAACATGTATACAGTGGTCACTTTCATACTGGTTCAACTATGGATAATATTACTTATCTAGGGTCTCAAATGGAATTTACTTGGTCAGATTATGGAGATACAAAAGGATTTCATATTTTTGATACTGATACAAGGGAAATGAAAAAAATCAAAAACCCTATTCGTATGTTTGAAAAAATCTTTTACGATGATACAAAGTTAACTCAAGAAGAAATTCTTGAAATGGACTTTTCACATCTAAAAGATATGAATATAAAAGTTATTGTAATCAGTAAAGAGAATCCATATTGGTTTGACCTATTCATTGAAAAATTAAACAAAGCAGATGTTATTGATTTTAAAGTAGTAGAAGACCATGGAAATCTTGGTGAAATGTCAGATGAAGAAATGGCATCAGATGCAGAGGACACACTTACAATATTAACAAAACATATTGAAGGAATGGAAGGTGTTAAAGACAAAGAACACCTTGAGGTATTAATTAGGTCTCTATACATGGAGGCATTAGACGAAGCTTCATGATAAAATTTAAATCAGTTAAATGGAAAAATTTACTTTCCACAGGAAACCAGTTTACAGAAGTCTTTTTAGGTAATCGAAAAGCAACTCTTATATTAGGAGAAAATGGTAGTGGTAAATCTACAATGTTAGATGCACTATGTTTTGGATTATTTGGAAAAGGATTTCGTAAGATATCCAAGAACTCTCTCATCAACTCGGTCAACCAAAGAGGGATGGTTGTCGAGGTTGAGTTTGCAATTGGGTCAAAGCAGTATCGAGTTGTTCGAGGTGCAAAACCAAATGTGTTTGAAATATTCTTAAATGATAGAATTATTAATCAAGACGCAAAGATGAGGGATTACCAAGAGCAACTTGAGAAACAAATCCTAAAACTTAATTACAAAACTTTTACACAGGTAGTTATTTTAGGTAGTTCAACTTTCACACCATTCATGCAAATGAATCAGAATGATAGGAGAGGTATTATAGAAGATATTTTAGATATCAATATTTTTTCTATCATGAATAATTTATTGAAAACAAGAATGTCTGCATTGAAAAGTGGACTTAAGGATTTAGAATATGAAATCCGACTTTCAGAGGACAGAATCGATACTCACAAAAAACACATCAAGTCTCTTGGTGATAATCGTAAGAAAAAGATTAATGAGTTTAATGAAAGTGTTGAACAAGCTCAAACAAATATTAACAATGTACAAGAAGAATGTAATTTATTGTTAAAAGAAGTTGAGTCTCTACAGAATGAATCTTCGGATAGTGAATCAGTAAAACAGAAACTAACCAAGACTCTTGAATTGCAAAAACAATTAGAAAATGCAAAACGAAGAGGACAAGAGGAGATAAAATTCTATGAGGATAATGACGAATGTCCCACATGTCACAGAGATATGGAAGATGACTTTAAACAAGAGAAGATATCAGAAACAACAGGAAAGGTATTTGAAGTTGACAAAGGCATCGAGGAAATCACCAAAAACATCCTATCAATTAATGAACGAATCGAAGAAATCGAAAAGATTCAAAGCAAGGTCGACTCTATCAACAGACAAGTTGCACAAAAACAGAATGAGATATCTGCGTCTAATCAATACATCACAAAAATAAATGCAGAGATAGAAAAGTTACGAACTGAAAATGTAACAGACGACTCTTTTAAATTGGGAAGAGAAGAACATGTCTTAAAAAGTAAACATGCACTAAAGAAAGCACAATTAGAACAAAAATCTTACTTTGATATTGCTGGTTCTTTATTACAAGATAGTGGTATCAAAACTAAAATCATAAGACAGTACTTACCTATTATGAATAAGTTAATCAACAAGTATCTTGCATCGATGGACTTCTTTGTACAGTTTAATCTTGATGAAGGATTCAATGAGTCTATTAAATCAAGATATCGTGATGCATTCTCATATGCAAACTTTAGTGAAGGTGAAAAGATGAGAATTGACCTTGCACTATTGTTTACATGGAGAGCTATTGCAAAATTAAAAAATAGTGTAAATACAAACCTTTTAGTATTAGATGAAGTGTTTGATAGTTCATTAGATGAAGGTGGAACAGAGGAGTTTTTAAAGATACTACATACTCTAGATGGTGATACAAATACCTTTATCATATCTCACAAAGGTGATGTATTAAGAGAAAAATTTAGACATACTATGACATTTGAAAAAGTGAAGAATTTTAGTAGAATAGTAGATAGTAAGTAGGAGTTATTATGCAATTAAAACATCGTGAAAATGAACTTACCAAACCATTAGAGGAAGACCAAAGAATAGTAGAGATTGCAAGCTTTATTGGAGTTTTTAGAAACTTCTTTGAAGAAGACCATATCCAACATTTTTTTGATTATTGGAACTGGTGTCATAGAAATGGTATACATGCAAGAAACAGACAGGAATCAGAAGATGCTCATCCACTTGAGAAGTCAGACAATCATGTGGGTATAAACAAATATGAATGGGAAGAACTTTCATTAACTCATGAGTTTGATGACTTTTTTAAATATTTAAATAACGAAATAGTCAGACGATATACTATACAAGTACCACATGTTGGTACTCCAGTTGCACATGAAGCTAAAATACAAAAAACACTTCCAGGCGAAGGATATCATGTTTGGCATTGTGAGTGGAACGCATCATTACCTAGAAGAGTTTTAGCATATGCATTATTTTTAAACGATGTAGAAGAGGGTGGAGAACTAGAGTTCTTACATCAAGGTATAAGAATAAAACCAAGAAAGGGTGATTTCTTAATATGGCCTGCATACTTTACACATATCCATAGAGGTAATCCACCACTTACAGATGAGAAGTGGATTGTGACAGGTTGGTACGAAGACTTAGGAGGCAGGGATGAAATTGCTTTCCAAAGATAATGATATATTAAGAAAGACTATGCCTTTCTTTGATTTCGATAATCCACCAACAGACCCAATCGAACTAAAAAACGAAATGATTGATAAGATGTTTGAAGAGGGTGGAGTTGGATTAGCTGCAAATCAAATAGGATATGAGTATCGTGTATTTGTAATGAAAGGTCAAAACAAAGAACAGTCTATGTTTTTTGCAAATCCAGAAATATTAGAAGTATCAGAAGAAACAGAACTAGTTGAAGAAGGATGTCTCACTGGTGGATGTGAAGGTATATTTGCAAATATAAAAAGACCATCTTGGGTTCGTGCAAGGTGGCAAGATGAAACTGGAGATATAAAAGAAATGGAATTTAGTGGAATGACTGCAAGATGTTTTCAACACGAGTTAGACCACTTAAATGGTATTCTGTTTACAGACCACTTATCTAGATTGAAATATGAAAGAGCAGTAAAGAAGAAACAGAAAAGAGAAAAAGAATATGCAAGAATCAGAAAACAATTCGTACAAGTTGCCAAAGAATATCGTAGCAACAATCAAGAATTGTCTAACAAAGGAACAGTGTCAGAAGCTGATAAAGTATCACCAGAGTAATTTTAATTTAGTTACACATGATGATGCAGCCGAACAATACAATGGTCGTAGGATACCTATGGTCAGTATTCGTAATATTCATGTCAAAAGAATTCTAGCAGAATATCAATATAAAGCAATATCTGAAATCTGGAAAGTTTATGGTGAAATGGCATATCCAGAACAAACTGAAATTATGTGGTGGCCAGAAGGTAAAGGTCAAGAAATGCATATTGATGTTATGGCAAAACCACTATATGAAGTTCCAATACATGCAAGAGAAGGAACTGAACTTGAAGGAATGACCAACGAAGAAGATGTTATTAATGTAGTTCCTTTTACAGACTATGCATCTATCTTGTATCTTAATGACAACTTTGAAGGTGGAGAAACATTCTTTGAAGATGGTACTCTCTTAAAACCAGAACAAGGAACAGCAGTAATATTTGAAAGTATGAAACATTTTCATGGTGTGAATCCAGCACATGGAGAAGAAGATAGATATACTGCACCAATATGGTATACTTCTCAACCAGAACAAATGGAACTACAATCTCATGGTACACATGGTACTCCAGATGTGAACTGGAGAGGTCTTATTAGAAATCCAGACCCAGAAAAAGTTAATGTTGGTATCAACTCTCATCCAATTCGTAAGTGGTGGGCAAAAACCTATAATATCGAAAAGATTGACTCATAGGTACACATTCCTATATAATACATAATTCGGTCTGTTAGTTCATCGGTGAGAACACTGCCCTGTCACGGCGGAGAGAAGGGTTCGATTCCCTTACAGACCGCCAATATAAAGTAGTAGACACAGGGGTACACTTTTTTATATAATAGCTACATGAGGTCAAATACACAAATACTTAGAACAAGAAAAGATTCTCTTGCAAGATTACTTGCTACAGAGGATTTAGTTATAGAACATAAAAAAGTCCCTACTGCATATTTCGAACCAAAGAATAGGAAGTTAGTTTGTCCTATTCTTAAGGACGAAATGTCTAATCAACTATATGACTTATTCATGGGTCATGAGGTTGGTCATGCACTTATTACTCCACCAGATGGATGGCATGATGCAGTATCAGAAAAGGGTGCAACATACAAAGGATATCTTAATGTCTTAGAAGATGTTAGGATTGAGAAACATATCAAAAACAAATATGCTGGTCTTAGAAGAATCTTCTATGATGCATACAAAGAGTTACACTTAGACTTAGACTTCTTTGGAGTCAAAGGTTATGATGTAAATAAACTTGCATTCATAGATAGAATTAATCTTTACTTCAAGATTGGTCATTCTCTTATGGTTGAGTTCTCTAAAGAAGAACAAAAAATCGTAAATCAAATTGATACTAAAATGGATACTTGGGAAAAGGTAGTCAAGGTTGCAGACTATCTTTATGAGTTATCTAAGTTAGAAGAATTACAGCCACAAACAGATACTTCTGCAATGTCAGTTGAGACAGCAGAAGGTGATGGTGATGCAATCCCTCAAGACTTCGATGAACAAGAAGGTGAGGGTGATGCAGAAGATTCAATTGGTGGTGGTATGGAATCAGAGGAAGAGTCTGAGGAAGAATCAGAAGATGGTACAAAAGGTGCAGAGGGTTCAGATTCAGATGAAGATGGTGAAGAAGGTGATGAAGAAACCACTGGTGAAGGTGATATCGAAGTTCCTAAATCTCAAAACCTAAATGGTGGTGAGTTTGGTGAAGAGGGTGGTGAAAGTGGTAATGCAGAACCTACTGCAAACGAATCTGTTACTGATAAGAATTTCAGAAACAATGAAGACAAACTTCACAAAGAAACTGATAGATGGGATAGAGAACCTAGTTATCTAGATTTCAATTCTAAGGAACATAAAGCAGCTGATGTTACTATTCCTTACAAACAAATGATTTCAGATATTACTAATGAAATAAACAAAGTTCTTGAAGAGTATGGTGGTGTTGATACTATTGCAAACTCTAGAGAGTATACTCAAAAGTTCTTTGACCACAATAAGAATGTCATTAACTACATGGCAAAAGAATTCGATATGAGAAAAGCTGCAGATGCATACAAGAAGTCAATGTCTGCAAAAACTGGTGAAATTGATATGTCAAAAATCCACCAGTACTTACTCAAGGATGATATTTTCAAAAGAGCAACTATCGTGCCTGATGGTAAAAATCATGGTATGATTATGTTGGTTGATTGGTCTGGTTCTATGTATGATGCAATCAGAGAGACATATGAACAATCTATAGTTCTTACAATGTTCTGTAGAAGGGTTGGTATTCCTCACAGAGTATATGCATTTACAGATGCATGGAGAGAAGATACTGACAGAGAGTATGATTACGATGATGAAAGAAAAGGTTTTAATCTAAAGTCTGGATTTAAACTTCTAGAACTATTCACTGACAAAATGAACAAAAGAGATTTCTTTGAAGCTTCAGTAGTCATGAATGCACAACTTGAATCAATGTGTGGTGGAAGATACTACCACCAAAAGGGTGACAGATTTGATGCTAATCATGGATATGCATACAACTATGGTCTAGGTGGTACACCTCTCGATGAATCACTAATGATTATGAGAGATTACATTGCAGACTTCAAACACAATTATTCAATTGACAAACTACAATTTGTTACTCTCACAGATGGTGACAGTTTCAGATTAGGTTGCATGGGTTATGGTACTGACCAGTACTTCCACGATAGAAGAACTAAAAACACTTACATTTACAGAACTGGTAATGACTACAAAGGTACAGACAATCTTCTGAAATGGATTGAACAAACTACTGGTGTTGATACAGTTGGGTTCTTTATTTGTCCTAACAAACACAGAGAATTTGATGGTGCTGTTGACAAGTTTGCTGGTGAATACCAAGACTGGGATGTCAAAGCAGAAGGATACAAGTTATTCAGAAAAGAAGGTGGATACAAAGTTGAGACTACTGATAAGAGTGGATACAATGAGTTCTACATTCTAAACAAAAAGAAAATGGGTATCGTGTCAGAAGATGATACTTTAGATGTACAAGTTGGTGCAAGTAAACAAGCATTGAAGGGTGCAATGAAAAGAATGGGTAACAACAAAATGTCCCAAAGAAAAATTCTTCAACACTTCGTTAAGAAGGTTGCATGATGGGTACACATTTTGGTATAATACAACTATGGAAAATTATTCAAAAACAAGTGAGGTTAAATTATGAATTTGAATGCTAATCATTATAGGTTCTTGGATGCCTGTGCAGAACAATATCCAAATCAAGTCGAGTTTTCAAAATCGACAGTTAGGAAAATTTGTGACAATGCAAATATTCCTTTCCCATCGTGGTTGATTAGAAAACCACAATTCAAAGCTGGTTATGGTACTTATTCAATTAAGTCTGTAGTTTCAGAAAATTATGCAGAACCAGTTGCACCTACAGTGCAAGCTGTTCAAACTGTCGAGACAGTTCCAGTACCAGTTGCAAATGTTGGTATGAATGTTCTCGATGAGAATATTTCAGTTATCCCATCGGTTATGGATAACTATGTTCCTTTTGGTCACTTCAAAGACCTTAAGTCAATCCTCAAGTCTGGTATCTTCTTTCCAGTATTCATTACTGGTTTGAGTGGTAATGGTAAGACTTTGATGGTCGAACAAATTTGTGCAAAACTCAAGAAGGAGTTATTCAGAGTTAACATCACCATCGAGACAGATGAGGATGATTTGATTGGTTCAAATACTCTAATCAATGGTAACATTGTCTTCAAAGAAGGCCCTGTTCTCAAAGCAATGAGAAAAGGTGCAGTGTTACTTCTTGATGAGGTTGACCTTGCATCTAACAAGATTATGTGTTTACAATCCATCCTAGAAGGTGGTGGTTATCTAATCAAGAAGACTGGTGAGTTTGTCAAACCAGAGCCTGGATTTACAGTGGTTGCAACTGCAAACACTAAAGGTAAAGGTTCTGAGGATGGTAGGTTCATTGGTACTAACATCTTGAACGAAGCATTCCTTGAAAGGTTTGCAATTTGTCTTGAACAAGAATACCCACCAGTGGTTACTGAGAAAAAAATTGTCAAGGGTGACTTTGCAATTCTTGGTGTCAACGATGATGAGTTTGCAAACAAACTTGTTGACTGGGCTGATGTAATCAGAAAGTCTTTTTACGAGGGTGCAGTTGACGAAGTGATTTCAACTAGAAGGTTGGTTCACATTGCAAAAGCATTCTCAATGTTCAACGACAAGTTGAAGTCTATTGAGGTGTGTCTTGCAAGGTTCGATGAAGACACCAAAGCATCTTTCCTTGACCTTTACACTAAGGTTGATGAAGGTGTGAACCCTTTAGGTGAACAAGTTAACGAGGAGAATGGAAATGACGAACTCGACATATAGTAAGACCTCACTAGAGTCGTCTAGTTCTCCTCAACCCTGTGCTTTATGCACAGGGACTTATGAGGGATATGGTAACAATCCACAACCAGTTCTTGAAGATATCAATGACAGAGTTTGTGATGATTGTAACTGGAACAAAGTTATCCCAGCAAGGATAAGGAGTTATGAGTCATGAGTGAATATGACGAAGTTGTTGAAAGACAAAGATTGCTTTTAGAAGCAGAAGAGTGGGCAAAACAACCCAAAGCAATACACATACATCGACTTGCATCCATGTGGTATGAGACAGAAGAGTCTAAGGAAGACTTTGAAGATGGTAGTGTAACAGATACAGAATACAACAGTGGTCTCATTGAGAGAACAAAAAATGGAGTTCTTATTAGAACCTTTGGTTCTAGGAGAACAGGTGATAAATTGATTGACCTCTTTACGAGAGGAGGAGCTTAAAATGAAAATCATCTTGACAAAAATCTTTATTGGACTTATGATAATAGATGAGTTTATTATTTTAGGTCTAATAGCAATTGGATTATAATAGGGGCAATATGCTCGGGCAGGGACAGGGAAACGAAAACAACAAAGTGAACACTACTATAACACGCATTTGTGTTGAAACTGTTTCTCATCCCGCCAGTTTTTTAGGATTTATTTATGGCAAAATTATATAAGATAACAATAGACAAACCAGAGCCACCTTTTTATTATGGTGGTTGGACTTCACAAGATGGTAAAGGTGACATCTACTATCATAGTTCTGAAAGTGAACAATTAAAATCAGATATGGATAAGTATGACTGGAATGCAGAAGATTTGAAGAATGGAACTAATGAAGATATGGCAACTGGTGAACATTTATGGTTAAAATCATTTGATGCAAAAAACCATGAAGAGTGGTACAATGAAAGTAATGGTGGTGGGAAATATTGTAAGGTACATGGAGACATTGCCAAGATGGATGATTTAACTGATAGGATAAAGAATCAAGAGTTTTTACAAGATGAACATATTGTTATGTCTATTTTAATAAAGCTCAGAAGGTTTCAAATTAGAAGTAAACCAATAGATGTATCACATAAAAAAGACCTTCAAGATACTATACATTCACTTAAAGGTGATATGAGTACTTGGACACCAATTATTCTTCTTGAAGATATGGATGGAGAAGGTGACCATGCGTTATTTCAAGGAAATCATACAACTCTAGCTGCAAAAGACAGTGGAATAGTTTTTTCAATTCCTTATCAATTGATTCCAAAAAAAGTCTGGAGTCAACTTACATATGAAGAGTTAGAAACAGTTTGTCGTAGATTAAATCCTCAAATCAAGAAAAAAAGCAAACCAATGGATGATAAGGAAGCAATTACATGGATTGTTGACCAACATTTAAATAAAGGTATCTCAACTGATTCAGATGTTATTTACGAAGAAATGCAAAAGTGGGGATATGAGAGAAGAAAAATTACAAGAAGTCTTATCTATCAAGCAGATAAAGATATTAAAGATAAAAAAGGAATTCCAAGTAATCACATAATCATTGATTATAAAGAAGGCCCAGATAAAGACTGGTTAGAGAAAAAAGAAAGAAGACATAGAACAGATAAATCTGACTCTTGGTCAATGAGTAGTGGTTATTTTAAATTAGATAAGTTTCTAAACAATATTTTAGATAATGCATCTGAGAAGAAAAAAGATAGGTTAGAAAGTATTAGGATTTTTGTATACCATGAAAGTCAACAGAATAAAGATACATGGGAAGAGACTTATCAAGCAGAAGTTTTAAGACAGATTAAAGGTATAAACAAAATCAGTTCAGATGAATATAAAGTTAATGTAGAATTAGAAACTTTACCTTTTACTAGAATAAATCCAATTCAAGGGGGATAGATTATGAATAAGTGTATAGACCATCCAAGAATGGTATTCAAAGGAACACTAACCTATGAAGGTCATTCAGTTACATTCGATATCAAAGATGATTATGTTGAAGTGACAAATAGGAAAGAAGCAATGATATCAGTTAAAAAAGTAGATATTGATATAGCAATAAAAGAACAAGAAGATTTATTAAAGTGGGGATACACATGGGTAGAATAAAACATATAGTAGAAATGATAATGTGGTCTAGACCTTGGTCTAGTGCATCAAGACTTTTTATACCATTTCATATTATGATGATGGTAATAGTTGCAAGTTTAGTATTTTTCATAAACAAGATAGAAGCTTCAGATGCAAACAATGAGGCATATTGTCTTGCACAGAACATGTACTTTGAGGCTGGTAATCAACCAGTAGCAGGTAAGATTGCAGTTTCTCAAGTGGTTATTAATAGAACTCAACACATGAATTATCCATCTGATATTTGTGGTGTTGTCTATCAAGCAAAGTGGAAAGAAAACTGGAAAGGTAATATGATGCCTGTTAGACATCAATGTCAATTCAGTTGGTTTTGTGATGGTAAGTCAGACGACCCAGAGGATTCAAAAACTTGGGTACAATGTTTGACCCTTGCAAGAAATATTATACAAGGTGCATATGGAGACATTACAGAGGGTGCAACACATTATCATTCTGTATATGTAAATCCTTACTGGGCAGATTCACTAAATGAAACTGTAACTATTAACGAACATATATTTTACAAATGAGTCAGAAACAAGCACAACAAAAAATACCTAGTAAAAAAGAACTAGAGTTGAAAAAGAAACAAGCACAGGATAGAAGGAATGGTTGAACAATCTAATTGCATATCTCACCAAGAAATTGCAAAAGTACTACATGCAGATGGTAGTTCCTATAAGATGGGAACACTTGTATATGGAACATATGAAGAGATTGAAGAGTGGTGTGAAAAGAATGATATGTGGGTTGACAAATATCTAGACCATGTAAACCCATCTACAATTTATAATACAGCTGAGTGGGTTGGTACTGGAATGTCAGACCCATTTAGTGTAAGTGTTCCATTTGATTACAGAGAATCTAGAGCAATGGGAACATTCAATACTAGAGGAGTTAATTTAGAAAAATGGTAGTTGACAAATATGAATTCTATGAGATAATTATATGGTGAGTGAAATACATTACAAATACAACGAAGATGAGTTGATAAAACAATTTAAAGAGTATGTTGATAAAACTTATAAACAACATTACTCTCAAAACAAATATCAAGCAACAGAATTTATTATAGATGGTGGACATGGAGAAGGTTTCTGCATGGGTAACATCTTAAAGTATGCACAAAGGTATGGTAAAAAGAATGGATACAATCGTGCAGACTTAATGAAAGTTTTACACTATGCACTTATGGCTCTCTATGTGCATGATACAGTGGACAATAATGAGAGCTAATCGGAGTATATTATGAAAATAAGTGACAGTACATTTGAAGTTCTACAGAACTTTAGTAGTATCAATAATGGTATTACAGTACAAACAGGAAGTGAAATCAAAACGATTTCACCAATGAAAAATATCTTTGGTAAAGCAACAATATCAGATAACTTTACAAGTGAGTTTTCTGTATATGACCTTCCAGAGTTCCTTGCAACAATTTCGTTGTTAGGTACAGATGCAGAGTTTGAGTTTGGTGATAATTCTGTTAATATTAGTGGTAATGGTGCAAGTGCAACATACAACTATGCAGAATCATCAATGATTATTGCACCACCAGAGAAGGACATTACAATGCCTAATCCAGAGATTGTATTTGAACTTACTACTGATTTACTTTCTAAATTACAGAAAGCTAGTTCAGTATTATCTCTTCCAGACCTAGTATTGGAAAGTAATGGAACTGTAGTATCATTATCTGTTAGAGATAAAAAGAATCCATCTAGTAATCAATTTACAGAAGTAATTACAGATGGTGATGGACAAACTTATTCCATGAATTTTAAAATGGAAAACATTAAGATTGTCAAAGACGAATATACAGTGTATGTTTCTTCTAAAGGACTTGCACACTTCGTTGCAAAAAACAAAGGTGTAGAATATTTTATTGCACTAGAACCAGATTCAGTATTTGGTTCGTGATAAATACTTTTGTAGGTACTAGACATTGGTATCTGAGGGTGTTCAACTGTTCTCTCTCTTGGGGTTGAACTCGATTCATAATGGTGGGATTATGAGTCTTCTTTATAATGAAGTGGTGAATATATGAGTGATGAATTTTTATGGGTTGAAAAGTATCGACCTAAGAACATAGAGGATTGTGTTCTTCCAGCTGATATTAAGAAAACATTCTTTGATATCAAAGATGAGATACCAAACATGATTCTAACTGGTACTGCTGGTACTGGTAAAACTACAATTGCAAAAGCATTATGTGAAATGCATAATTGTGATTATATCTTAATCAATGGTTCAGAAGAATCTGGAATCGATGTCCTTAGAACCAAAATCAAAAACTTTGCATCTACAGTTTCTTTGAGTGGTGGTAACAAGGTAGTTATTCTAGATGAAGCAGATTATCTAAATCCACAATCAACTCAACCAGCTCTTCGTGGATTCATAGAAGAGTTTCATAAAAACTGTAGATTTATCTTTACATGTAATTACAAGAACAGATTGATTGCACCTTTGCATTCAAGATGTACTGTTATTGATTTCAAGATACCACCTAGTGAACGACCAAGACTTGCATCTGTATTCATGGCAAGACTTATGATGATACTTGATGATGAAGGTATTAAATATAATACAGAAGTTCTACAAGAACTTGTAATGAAACATTTTCCAGATTTTCGTAGAACCATCAATGAATTACAAAGATATGCAGTTAGTGGTAGTATAGATGTAGGTATCTTATCTAATGTTGCAGAGGAAAGTCTTCAAGAATTATTAGGTCATGTCAAAGCAAAACGATTTACTGATATGAGAAAGTGGGTTGCACAAAATGTAGACAATGACCCAGTAAAACTTTTCAGAAAGATATATGATAATTTGTATGATGTACTTGAACCACAAAGTATACCACAAGCAGTTATTATCATTGCAGACTATAGTTACAAATCTGCATTTGTAGTTGACCAAGAAGTTAATCTAGTTGCAGCTCTAACAGAGTTGATGATGGAGTGTAGATGGAAATAACTGCATTTTTTCTATGGACTGTTACAATTTTCGGTGCATTCTGGATGGGTCAAAAGACTGGTATTAAAAAAGGTGCAGATGCAATGTATACACATCTTTATAATAATGGTGTAAGAAAAAACGATGAAGTTATTGTTAAATTAGAATACGAGGATAGGTATGGAACTAAAGAATTCTGATTTTATAATACAAAAGAATTGTGGAATAGATTATAAGTTCATTACTGATTGGTGTATTGAAAATGAAAATCATCCATTCTTTTCACATAGTGAAGATGGAACTTCAACACCAAATCAATTTAGTGAAAACCTTCGTGCATATGTTCGTGCAGCCAAAGATGGTGATGCAGATGAAAAGATGGAACAACATCACCAGTTTCATTTAGATACAAAAGATACTCAACACTATAAAACTTACAATCCATTTACATTTGGTCTAAGACCTTTTGGTGATATTTACTATGCAATTAACAAACTATTTTACAGTAATCCTCAAGTATTAGAAATACAAGAAGATTATTATATACATGGATGGTTCAATGTGTATACAAAAAAAGAAGGTGATAAAGGATATGACCACATACCTTTTCATAAACACATAGATGTTATGCATCCAAATATCTACCATGGATTTTATTGTGCAAATGTAGAACCATCTACTACTAGTTATAGGATAGGGCCAGAACAACCAAAAGATGAGTGGATAGTACATCAAGATTATAATGATATGTTGATATATTCTGCAAGTGGATTCGAACATGCATCGTCTCCTTGGACAGAAGATAAACCAAGAGTAACTATTGCATTTGACATATTTCCAGAGTCGTTATATTATGGAGAAACAACAAATGAATTTGAGTGGAGTTTAGATGGTCAACAATATCAAGCAATACCATTTCCTAATTTAATGTTATGAGTTATTTTCAATATACAATAGACGATTTACATAAGAACTCTTCAAGAAAAGATTTCAACTATATTACTTTCTTTGCAGGCGGTGGTGGTTCATCATGTGCATATAAACTTGCTGGTGGTGATGTAAAGTATATGAATGAGTTTCAACAAATACATGTTGACACATACTTACAAAACTTTCCCAACACAGTTCATGAATGTAAAGATATCAAACAAGTTACAGGTAAAGACATTTTAGAAATGACTGGTTTACAAAAGGGTGAACTAGACATTATGGATGGTTCACCACCTTGTCCACCTTTCTCTATGGCTGGTTCTAAAAGAGAAGGGTGGAACAAGGAAAAGGTTGCATATGGAATGAAACAAACAAACATAGAAGACCTTACATGGGAAATGATTAGGATTGCAGAAGAAGTAATGCCTAAAGTTATTGTATGTGAAAATGTAAAAGGTCTATCTATGGATTATGCAAGAGACCATCTAAACAAAATGATTGTAGACTTTGAAAAGATTGGATACTCAGTTACATGGAAAATTATGAAAGGACATGAACATGGAGTTCCTCAGAAGAGAGAACGAGTATTCATAGTTGCAGTTAGGGATGATGTATTGGATGCAATTGGACTACCATTTATGTGTCTAAGTGGATTGTTTCCAGAGACTACAAGTCAAAGAACATCAATTGGAGAAGCAATAGACGACCTAATAGACGATGAAGAAAATAAAAAAGATGCAGAATACCTTGAAGGTGAAATGTTGAAATCATCCAAGTCACATTGGATTACTGGATTTGATAAACATCCAGACCCAGACTATGCACATTGTGGCCCATGTGAAGGATTAGAACCAGTTATGAAAAGGAAATCTAATTCTGCCTATATATCTATAGGTGATGATGTTGTAGGGCCATGGTTTCAAGAACAAGTAAAGAATGGTCATGTAAAACCAGAGGATGCAAAACATTCTTATTACATGTCAAGGATTGTTCCAAAACATTTACCAGCACATTCACTAACTGAACAAGGGTGTCAACCAAAGTTTATGGGTGGTAATCATTTTCATTACAGTGGTAAGAGAATATACACACCAAAAGAAATGGTAAGACTTATGACTTTACCAAATGACTATAAGATGACTGGAGACTATAATGATAAAGGTGCAAGAATAGGATTAATGGTTGCACCATTATGTTTATATTATCTAGTAGAACAAATAAAAGAACAGGTACTAGAACCATGGAATTTACTGCAAGAAAAGATTTAGGAAAAAAAGAAACTCACGACCAGTTCAATGGTAAGTGGTTAGATGAAACATCATATGATGATGTTGTATCATCTATTGGTGTCGAAGATGATATCATAAGAATATATAAACCAAGTGGTTCATTATATGATAAACCATTACTTGCATGTATCGTAAAGAATGCATATACAGGTGACACTTATAATGAAGTAAAAGATACTTTATACTCAATCGATGATGTATCAACTA
>Ga0209503_10000144_pt1 | contig 50275 bp, 46 predicted proteins | sample SouAtlMetagenome_2_FD_187448 | JGI IMG/M metagenome (GOLD analysis project Ga0209503, IMG submission 187448) | Marine eukaryotic phytoplankton communities from Atlantic Ocean - South Atlantic ANT15 Metagenome (SPAdes) (version 2) | ecosystem: Environmental > Aquatic > Marine > Oceanic | place...
AGGAAACTCCACCGCCACCACCACCGAAGAAGGGCAAGGCACCACCTCCGCCACCGAAGAAGGCGAAGGAAACTCCACCTCCGCCACCTCCGAAGAAGGGCAAGGCAGCACCCCCTAAGTCCAAGCCAAAAGCACCGCCACCGAAGAAGGCCCCTCCGAAGGGTAAGCCAAAGCGACGCAGAAGAAGACTCAAGCTGAGAATGAAATCAAAGGAGATAGCCACGGAAGAAGACAGCTACACAGACACGGTCGGCTGGAACACAGCTATGGGAACCGTTTTGGAAGAGGAAACCGAGGTTGTTGAGGAGCCGAAGACCATAACCCACCAGTGCTCCATGTGCGGGTCTTTGATGACCATCCCCAAGCCCAAGAGGGAGAGATATCGGATAGTATGCACTTACCCGATGTGCGGCCATGCTGATTCTGTCGGATTCTAGATTCTGGCTGTATTGCCTAGAAGGCCAATAGGATGCGCTTTGAAGCCGCAATCAGAAGGACGGCTGACAATATCACGCGAACACCTCTTTCAGAGGCTATTGAAGATCCGTATCTCGAGCCCAACAGCCCCCCTATTAGAACCGCCAATGAAAACGGGAAAAGAGCGCCCCAATCCAGCAATATGCCTTCTGCAACCGTGGACCCAATCATACCACCGGCTGAATTTATCCAGATGAAAAGCGCAGATGTTGCAGCTACTTCCTTTGGCCTACCAACATGCAATATGATGAGAAGAGGGGATAGTAAAACCCCCCCGCCTATCCCCACCACACCGCTTACGAGACCGATAAGTGCCCCCACAGCAACATATCCCAAGAAACTCCATTGGAAAGACCCAGCCCCCCCTTTGTCCATTGAAAATATCAATCTCAACCCAGCCAGAATCAAGACGACCGATAACAACGAGTCGTAGATCCCTTCATTCACTTGAAGAAAACCCCCAACGAAGGCCATCGGAAAGCCCCCTAGGATGAATGGGACACTCAGTGAAGGGATGTGGTGCCCTGCTTTGTTGAATCGGTAAAATGCCAGGCCGGCGACAATCAGGTTCAACGACCAAGCATGCTGCTTCAACCAATCATCTTCCATCAGTGCAAAAGATGTCAGAGACAGAATCGCAAGATAACCCGAAGCACCACCATGCCCCACGGAGGAGTACATCGACGCAACCGCAAGAAGAGCGATCGAAATCAATACCTCCTCATTGCCCAGCACGTATACAGGACTCAGGAATCACTCTTCAACGAGGCGGTGTCTCACAAGCCATGGAGCTGGGGGTGCAACGTGATCGCGCACTTGAGATATCACTCGCCAACCCCCTAGCAAAGAAGGTTGAAACAATCCCCTTCGACCACGCTAATGGAAGGGTCTTGGCAACCTCGCTTACCTCTCATGTTGACGATCCGAGATTCGATAATTCAGCGATGGACGGATTTGCCGTTCGCGCTTCCGACTGTAAGGAGAAACCCTCGACGCTCATAATAGTCGGCACCAGCCAGGCGGGTGGCGAACAACCCCCCGCGATAGGGCCCGGCCAGGCATGCAAGATAATGACAGGAGCCCCGATGCCAGCGGGTGCGGATGCGATAGTCATGGTGGAGGACACGAAAATAGACCAAGACAGGGTGACCATTCTCGGCCCCGCCAGAACGGGGTACATCCGAAGGAGAGCAGAGAATCTGGCGAAGGGACAGGAGGCGCTTCCAGCAGGCGCGACGCTGACTTCAGCGGTACTGGCTTTAGCCGGGACGATGGGCTATGGTGAAGTCGAGGTGTTCAAGAAGCCCAAGATCGCAATCCTGTCTACGGGCGACGAACTCGTGCCCCCTGGATCGCAATTGATGCCCGGCCAGATATACGAGTCGAACTCCTACGCCCTCGCGTCACTCGTCGAGTCGATGGGCTGCCATGCCGTGAGGCATGAATCGGTGACTGACTCAATGGATGAGCTCAGGGCGAGGCTGGACGAGCTCTCCAACCATGACGCGATCCTGACGAGCGGCGGGGTCAGCATGGGGGAGTGGGATCTCGTGCGCAGGATCATGGAGGAGGAGGGGGACCTCTCATTCTGGAGGATGATGATCAGACCGGGCGGACCCCCCCTCTTCGGGACATGGAGGGGGACCCCCCTCTTCGGCCTCCCTGGCAACCCCGTTAGCAGCCTCGTGGTCTTCCACGTCCTCGTCGCGCCTTGGATAGCGAGATCCCTCGGCTATCACAACGAGTTGGGTCCAAGCATCAGCCGAAGGGTGTCGGTCAAGCTCGAGGAGGATATCCCCGGGGCACCCGGGAAACTATGCCTCAGGAGAATCAGAATAAGATCGGATAATGGTCAATTGCTGGCTACTACGCATACCCACCAAGGCAGCGGCAACATGCACAGCATGGTCGCCCACAACGGCCTCACGCTCCTGCCGCCGGATACCGATGGAAGGGCGGGCGAGATCATAGAGGCAATGTGGCTCGTGTAGAGGTTGTTCTCGAGGGTATTTCCATAGCTAGCTGAAAAGGTTCCGTCCGGACAGGTTGTGTAGTACCAAGTAACACCACTCAGATCGGCACCACTCAGGCAGACGCCTGGACATGTGATACACTTCGATTTGAAAGCCAGAAGAGGCATACTCAGGACTCAACCTGACATTCTGGGCACATGTCCAGGCGTCTGCCTGAGACCCTGATCCGAATGATGGTGGCACCGCAGACATGGCAGTCCTTCCCATTCCTGCAGAATGCCGAGTGCCTGTACGACCGCCGTCGTTCGCCCATGTCCTTTCGCCTCCCAGCGAGCTCGTCACTCACAGTCAGCCCGTTGCTCTCGTACGACCTGATGCTGACGCTCTTCGTGAGCGACCCCCACTTGCTGATCTTCTCTACATCTAGGTCCTTAGGCCTCGTTTTCGGGTGCACACCAGCCTGGTGGAGTATCTCGCTTCTCAGGTAGTTTCCGAGGCCGGCCACGAACGACTGGTCCAGCATCAGCGATGCAGCGCTCCTACCGTTGAACCGAGGGCTCTCCAACCTGTTCATGATAACATCCGGGCTCGTTGTTTCGTCCAGTACGTCGGGGCCCAGTTTGGCGATGTATGCGTGGGCCTCCTCGTCCTTCGTGGGGACAACCTCAACATCCGTCGCGGACCATAGCCTCACAGCATAGCCCTCTGTGATGAACTCGGCCCTAAGCGACCTGTTCCAGCGGATTTCCGTCCTCACCTTGTTAACAGTCCACCTACCGTAGAGCTGACTGTGGCTGTAGAGGCTCAGATCGTTATCAAATCGTATGAGGAGGGCTTTCCCACGCGATGTAACAGATTTGACACAAGCCAACTCTAGAACGCCCTCAAATTCAGATATCGGCGGATATGGGAGTCGCACGCGGGAGAACTTCTTATCACGTACTCTATTTGATACTCGATCCGCAGCGCGCCTCGTCTCAGGCCCTTCGGGCATCAAGCCACCTCAATACCCGATTTTCGCCTCCCCGACGACTTCATCTTCTGAATATGCCCATCAGCAATCGCACCGTCGATGAAGAGGTCGTAGAACGCATCTATCGTGTGACTTATTGGCTTAGAGTACCCCCCTCCCATGAAAATAACACAGGGCGCCTCTTTCTTTATGAGATAAGAGAAGACCATCCGATTTCGAGTCCTCATCCCCCCTCTCGTGACCTTCAACTTCCCAAGCCCGTCTTTTCCCAGAGCGTCTACGCCCGCTTGAAACAGAACTAGGTCCGGCTCGAACTTCTCAAGAATATCCAAGCTCTCTCTTACCTTCTCCAGATATCGTGTATCCCCATCTCCAGAATCCAATGGCAGATCATAATCACTGACTGCCTTTCTGAATGGGAAGTTATCTTTGCAGTGGACGGAGATCGTCAGGGCCCCGTCGATATCTTCGAGCATGGTCGCCGTGCCATCCCCTTGATGCACGTCAAGGTCTAGCACGGCCACGCGTGAGCACCCATGTGATTCAATTGCATTCGCCGCGCACAACGCGATATCGTTGAATACGCAGTAACCGGAGCCAAAGCCTGCGTGTGAGTGGTGGGTGCCACCTGCCATGTTTCCAGAAATACCACCGAATCCACAAACATGCTCCAACGCAGACAGAGATCCGCCCATGATACGAAGGGTCCTCTCCACGAAAAGGTTGGTCCAAGGCTTCAAACCAATCCTTGAGATCTCTTTTTCTTCCAACGCTCCATCGATAAAACGGCGTATGAACTCCGGGTCATGAGATATCAGCAGATCTTCTTCCGTTGCACATTCTGGGGAGATAAAATCGATCAAACCAGAACTTTGTGAACTCTGTATACGCTCTTTGAGCATCTCGTATCTTTCTCTGGGGAATCTCGAATCACGATGAATGCCTGTCGTGTATAGGTCATGATACCATATTTTCATGGGTATCTGAGAGGAATCAACCTCTCTCATCTCACCATCCCATATGCCCAGAATACCATTTGTCAAAATCAGACCCCTGAAGCCTCGTCAGTAACAAACATCCTGAGAATGGCGATGCCCAGGACACCGCTGAGGGTGAATAGGATCATCGAAGACACTCCAGCTGCGGATATGGCGACTCGGATTATCACAGTGGAGAGCACGAATCCGGTGTTCCTAGCCAGATTCCTGAAATCGGTGTAAAACCAGTAAGATATCAGGAGAATTAGGATGTCTGCGAGTATGAGGAACGTGAAGAAATCCAGGAAGAATATGGTACGGTCAACCGATCCGCCCCCCTCTTGGGCGGCCGCTATCCAGCTTGTCAGAGAGGATAGTGCGATTATGGCGAATACGATGAGCATCAAGATCGCGACCGCCTTCTTCGTCAGTATGAATGCATCCAGGTCCTCAGAGATGCTGTGACGACCGTCCTCCTCTTTCTTCATGTTGTAATACGTTAGAGCGGTGTAAAACAACGCCAAGAAGGCCGCGCACTCGACCAAGAGGAAAGCGACGTCATCACTCACTTTCCAACCATCCGAGCCATCAACCTCCGGTAGCCGTTTCAGTATGTCTCTGACCACAAGCAGGGTAGCGATCTCGTACTGCTTCCCGACCGATGACGAGAAGGAATCCGGTATCGTCCTGATGAGTTGGTACACCTCGTAGGCCAGGAGTATGGAGAACGGCGTGTAAAGGGCGGATAGGGGCGATTGGACCAACTCGGCAGAATCCCCTGTGATTGTTATTTGCCCGGAGTTGTTCAGGGCCCACAGCGACAGATGGGCGAAGAAGCCGATGACAGCCGAGATGATGGCACCTCTCCTGACATTCTCATCCATCCCGGCCCCCATCGACCGTTCGAAGCCGGCTTCAATCGCGTCTCTCACGTTGAAATCTCAACGGGTCTCGCACTTAGTTGCGTATTTACAAAAAACATACAATAATCCTGTTACAGAATAATCTAAACGATGTGCTGCACACCGATTAGAGGTTGTTTTCGCAGGTATTCCCATTGTCATCTGAATTAGTTCCATCAGGACAAATTGTATCGTTCCAATAAACGCCATTCAGGTTAGCGCCAGTTAGGTCGGCACCAGTCAGGGCGGCATAATACAGGCCGGCATTCTCCAGGTCGGCACCACTCAGATTGGCACCATCCAGGTAGGCATACGTCAGCATGGCATTCTCCAGGTCGGCACCACTCAGATTGGCATCATGCAGGTCGGCATAATACAGGTTCGCACCATTCAGGTCGGCAAAACTTAGGTCGGCATTAGAAAAATCATTAGATATTGCTCTATCAGTCCATTCAGCTACTAGATTCTGTTGTACTACAATATCTGATTGCAGTTGCAGTACCTGTGTCGCGTTCTCCCCCAGCATGGCATGGAGGCCGGCGATCGTTTCGTTCATTGCCTCGGCGAGCGCGATGGTCTGGTTGGCGAACTCCTGCGAGTCGCTGAGCAGGGCCAGCAGCGAGTCCCGCTGGTCCTCCATCAGGGCGATCGCGGCCTCGAGCCCCGAGACCGTTGCCTGTATCTCCGCGATTTCAGCCTGCGAGTCGGTGTTGGCGACTACCCATCCATCATCCCATCCCTCATTGTACTGGTGCTGGGCCACGCCGTCATAGGATGCGTCGTACGCATCCCCGTAACCGGCGTCATACCCCTCCTGGTACTTCGCGTCCAGATCCCCCTCGGGGTTGTTCCCTGTGCACCCGGCAGCGAGGGAGACGATCAGTAGTAAGGTCACGACGGCGGTTTTCAGGTTGCGCATGTCCCTATGGCCGAGGAACGTGCGATAAACACCCCACCCTCATTCGGATCCGGGCTCATCGATCTTCCCGGCAAGCATCAGCCCGCCCAGTGCGATGTAGAGCAGCATCGTGAGAGGGAAGACGAATTGCAGCTCGGCCTGCTCCCCGTCCTGTATCAGGGGCAGCAGGGTGTTTACGAGGCCGATTGGCATGAGCATGAAGAACGCACCCTCAGTCATCCCCTCCGGCATCTTTAGCCCCACATATGCGAGGCCCATGCTGATCATCGCCATGCCCCACACAACCGGGGTCAGCGCCCATATCCCATTGCCGGCGTTGTATACCGTCACGGCTACGGACTCGCGCATCAAATCGTCCGTGAATACCGCGCTCGTGTCTGTCATCGTCAATATGACGGCTACCTGCGCCCCTAGCCCGGCGAGGAAGAGGCCGAAGGTGCCGAAGATGAACAGGTCTGCCATGTTGAGGAGCTGGGTCGAGCATCGATTAGCGCCCTTCTTCATGTCCATGGATAGGAGATGGAGGCCAGCGAACGTGAGCGACATGCCGAGGACACCGACGACGGCAAGGATAAGCAAATCCCTGTCATTCAGGAGATTTACAGCCTCCATCCCGACCTGATTCGTGATGGGCCACTGGAAGAAGGCCCCCATGAACATTAGCGGTCCGGCGAGTAGCATTATCGGTGTAAGATTCCTTGACATGACATGAAGTCCAGTCCCAAGCACTTAATCACGCCCTCCGGATTCCTCAATTGCTTACGATCTCTCAACCTTTTAGAAGAAGGCGAAGACCGTCATAGAATCGGTCAAATATCAAACCCAGTTTGTATCAGATCATGGATTTACAAACAGCAGCATCATGGGCGGAGATCATCGGTTTGATTACGATAGTTAGTGCTGCCATATATTCGTGGTTTCAGATCAAAGAACTCCGACTTGCAAGAAACAGCTCAACAGCAATGAATTTGGCCGCTAATTTTCAGAATCCAGATTTTGTAGCCGGTTTGGCATCAATTACATATTCGTCCGGAATAGGTGAGAAGTTGACCGGAGACACAGTCGAAGATTTTCAAACAATGAAAGACGAGTTTGGCGATGATTGGCCAAAGGTAGTCGCAGTCCTCACAACTTGGGAAAGCATCGGAGCCCTTGTCTATCGAGGGGACATGGATTTCCATGCTTTCTATGACCTCTTCTCAGGCGAATTTCAAAAGACATACGAGGTATTTTCATTCTGGCTCGATCCAATTCGTGAAAGGGATGAGGACAAAACTATGGAATGGTTCATTTGGCTTTACGACCGTGTAAAAGAATACGAACAAAAGGGTTCAGGAACACCCCCAGCCCACATTGCATTCAAGGATTGGAAACCAAAAAATCGTGCTTAATTCGACCCGCACATATTTCCTACCAGGCTGACGTGCAGCCACTGAGGCATATGATAACCCGTTGCCTGTAAAGCACTTGCCCCAGACCAGTAGTCTGCTCTCTGCTCCTCTGTCGCGCACTCAGCAAGCGTCGCATCGCCACACAGCGAGGTCCCATTTCCCATGCCCATAGAGTGCGCTTCATCACAAAACCCTGCCTGAAAGCAATTGATAGTCTCGATGCCGACACAGTAGCCGCTATCGTTCACTTCAACCGAGTCACCTTCGCATACGGTGATGCCGGCGATCGTCTCGTTCATCGCCTCGGCGAGCTCGAGTGTCTGGTTGGCGAACTCCTGCGAGTCGCTGAGCTGGGCCAGCAGCGAGTCCCGCTGCTCCTCCATCAGGGCGATCGCGGCCTCGAGCCCCGCGATGTCGGACTCGTGCCCCGACACGGTCGCCTCGAGCTCCGAGATCGCCACGTCCCTTTCCGCGACGGTCTGGTTAAGCTCTGTGTTCTGGCTGCCGAGGTCCTCGATCTGGGCGTCTAGGTCCGAGGTGTCCTCGCTGATGCACCCAGCGAGGGCGGCGGTCATCATCAATATGGCAAGCAAGGCAGGACGGTTCTTCTGCATGTGTTTTGATACGGGTTATTCCGAATAAACATTCTCAGCACCCCGTTTCGGGCCAACCTGACCGCTGCCGTGAGTCCGAGCATGAGTTCAAGGGCCATGAAAGACGGAATGGGCCCATGACGACGCCACTCGCCCCTTCCGAGGAAGGAGACAACGGGGACTGGATCGTCGTCAGAGGCGCCCGAACCCACAATCTCCGGAACATAGACGTCAAGATCCCCAGAGGCAAGTTCGTTGTGTTCTCAGGGGTCTCTGGGAGCGGGAAGTCCAGCCTGGCCTTCGACACCCTGTACGCGGAGGGGCAGCGGCGATACGTCGAGAGCCTCTCCTCCTACGCCAGGCAGTTCCTGGGTCAGATGAAGAAGCCCGACTGCGATAGCATCGAGGGACTGTCCCCAGCCATCAGCATAGATCAGAAGCAGGGGAGCCACAACCCGAGGTCGACCGTCGCGACAGTCACCGAGATAATGGATCATCTACGCCTGCTATGGGCCAGGATCGGAGTCCCTCACTGCCCTGAGTGTGGGAATGAGGTGGCTCGAAGAACCGTGCAGGAGATCGTGGACGACGTCCTCTGGAAGTTCGAGAGCCACGGGATAGGCGTATGGTCGCCCGTCGTCCGCAACAGGAAAGGAACGCACGCAGACTTGTTCCACGCGATGGTCGAACAAGGATACCTCGCTGGCCAGGTGAATGGAAGAGAGGCGGATTTCGAGAATCCGCCCACCCTCGAGAAGAACCTTAGACACGATATCGACGTCAGGATAGATCGAATCAAGATAAACAGAACCAACAGGCAGCGTCTCACCGAGGCGATCGAAATAGCCCTCCGCCTAGGAGGGGGAACGGTAGCCATCGAGAATATAGACGGCCCGGAGAAACCCTCCACAGATACCAAAATCGGTGAGATGGTTGCCTATTCAGAGGAATTCGCATGCCCTGATCACGGTGCTTTCCTTCCGGAGATGTCGCCACGCGTGTTCTCATTCAACAATCCCCTAGGCGCCTGTCCGAGCTGCCAGGGTCTTGGCGTGCAGAGGGAATTCTCCCCAGAACTCGTCATCGACAGAACCAACGCAGTGGAGGAGGGATGCATCAGACCTTTCCGAAGATCGATGATGTCAGGATGGTACAAGAGCCAAATGGTGCAGGTCTGCAACCACTATTCCATACCTGTGGACGTACCATTCCAAGACCTTGATGAAGATCAGAAGGACATCCTATTGAATGGGACAGGGTCGACCACAATAGGGTTCCACTTTCAATCAGACAAAGGATCTTCATATCGCATGAATAGGCCTTGGGAAGGCGTCTTTGCTAGACTACGTCGCACTCTCACAGACACAAGTTCCGATCGGACCCGATCGAGGCTTGCAGCGTATATGACTGACGAACCATGTTCGGACTGCAGGGGGATGAAACTCAATCCAGCAGTATCAAAAGTCACGGTTGGGACCATCACTCTCCCCGATTTCTCCGCTTCCACAGTCTTGGAAGCACTCGCAATAGTTCAGAGTTGGAAGAGCGATTCGATGGATCCGATATGGTCGACATTAGACAGATCCCGACCCGAAGGAGGCACCGTCTCAAAAACGAAGAAACTAGATGAAAGATCCATATTCATTGGTAGTGACGTAATCAAGGAAATAGAGTCAAGATTACGATTCTTAGCATTGGTTGGTCTGGATTATTTGACAATGGACAGACGCGCAAACACTCTCTCCGGCGGAGAATCACAGAGAATAAGGCTGGCGACCCAGATAGGAACCAGACTCACAGGAGTAATGTACGTTCTAGATGAACCAAGTATAGGACTCCATCCAAGAGATAACGAACGACTGCTCAAGACTCTCCGAGAACTGACCGAACTTGGTAACACATTGATTGTGGTGGAACACGACGAGTTGACCCTGACTCAGGCAGATTGGCTGGTTGACTTAGGGCCCCGGGCGGGGAAAGAGGGCGGTGAAGTGATTTCAAGCGGTTCGCTGGAACAATTACTCTCAGCTGAGGATTCAGAGACAGGCGCCTACCTTTCAGGTAAGAAATCAATACCAGTCCCTAGTGAGCGAAGACCTCCGGATGAAAGATGGCTGACTTTGAAATCTGTAAGACAGAATAACCTGCAAGACATTGACGCCGCCTTTCCACTTGGCTGTATGATCGGTGTTACAGGAGTCTCAGGAAGCGGCAAGTCGTCATTGGTCACCGAGACGCTTGCGCCCGCACTCTTGAGAACGATACACAGAGCCGATGCCACCCCTGGACGACATGACAACATCGAAGGAATAGAGCAAATTGACAAGGCCATCGTTATCGATCAGTCTCCAATCGGACGCACCCCTCGCTCTAACGCGGCGACATACACCGGCGTTTTCGGCCTGATAAGAGCACTATACGCCGAAACCACGCTTTCCAAGGAGCGAGGCTACAAGCAGGGACACTTTTCGTTTAACGTCAGAGGAGGAAGATGCGAAGCATGCAAGGGCGCCGGTTCAACAATGCTGGAGATGAACTTCTTGCCTGATGTATGGGTAACTTGTGATGTGTGCAAGGGCAAAAGATACACCAGGGAGACTTTAGAGGTCGAATGGAGAGGACGCACAATTCATGATATATTGGAGATGTCCGTCGATGAGGCTTGCGTTCTTTTCGAGAATCAGAGAAAAATCAGTAGAATACTGAACACACTCAAAGACGTCGGCCTCGGCTATATCCGTTTAGGCCAGCCCGCCACAACGCTCTCCGGCGGCGAAGCCCAACGCGTCAAACTTGCAACAGAACTCCACAGGCCCCCTAAGAAGCACACCTTCTACATCTTAGACGAGCCCACGACAGGCCTTTCACTATTCGATGTCCATCAGTTGATTGACGTCCTTCTGAGAATCCGATCAAACGGTCACACAGTCGTCATCGTCGAGCATCATCTGGACGTCGTGAAATCATGTGACTGGGTCATAGATCTGGGTCCAGAGGGCGGCGTCAGGGGCGGCATGATAATCGCGCAGGGCACCCCCGAGGACGTTGTATCAGTGGAAGAAAGCCATACTGGCCGGCATCTACGAGAACTCCTGTGAAACCCGGATTACAGCACACACCCATACAGCGTGATTGAATATCTGAAACGCATCGGGACACCCATGTATCGTTCAGGAAATCCAACATTGCGAGACTCAACCTTTCAGGACTCCACGTACCAGGGAGCCCCTTGGTGGGACTCTAAACAGACCCAATCGATGACCATCGAAGGGGTGGCGGAGAAGACGGGCGTTCTTCTGCTGATCACCGCGACAGTGGCTCTCGCCACTGCTTTCACAGTCACCTCGGAGACATTCTTCGCACCTCTCATCATTGGTCTCCTCGGATCACTCGTCCTATCTCTGTTCATCGTCTTCAAGAGGTCGATCAATCCGAGTTTGATTTGCGCCTATTCAGCATTCGAGGGCCTGTTCATCGGAGGAATCACATGGTTTTACGAGGTTGCCCTCGATTTACCAGGCATCGGCATCATCGCAGCACTACTCACATTCGCCATACTGGGCGCCATGCTTGCCATCTACCGCGCAGGGCTGATAGCGTGGAATAGGAACCTCGCCATAGCAGTGGTATCTTCTGTTGTAGCGATATTTTTGATTTACATTGTTTCCATCATCGGGGCAGTTACCGGGGCATACTCAATCCCGATCATCCACGACGCGACCCCTTGGGGGATAGCATTCTCGCTGTTCGTAGTTGCAATCGGAGCCCTTTGCCTTGTTGCAGATTTTGACTTCATTGAGCGAGGGGTCCAATCAGGAGCCCGGAAAGAGCTGGAGTGGAGAGCGGCATTCGGACTCATGATGACCCTTGTCTGGCTGTACATCGAGATTCTAAGATTGCTAGCAAAGATCGGTGTGATGTACGCGAGGCGCTAAGTGATGGAAACGAACCTCATTCTAGCATCTGCATTCGCAGGCTGCCTGCTAGCGATCATTGAGGGAATCAAGCCCGGCCCACTACTGACTATGGTGATCAGGGAGACCCTCTCAGGCGATTTGAGATCGGGCCTCTGGACTGCATCGGCACCGATATTCACCGACGGGCCACTCATTATCGTGAGCTTCCTCTTTGCATCTCTAATAGCAGATAATCCAGGTATTCTTGTATTCATTTCTATTCTAGGTGCAGCGTTCATGTTCAAAATGGGCGTCGAGTGCTTCAAGATAGAACCGCCCTCAGTCGCGATTCTCCTCGAACCGATATCGAGCAGAAAGGCGTTCGGAAGAGGTGTTCTTACCAATCTCCTCAATCCAAATGTGTACGTCTTTTGGTTCCTTATCGGCGGGCCAATCATGGCTGCTTCAGTAGAGGCGGAACCCCTCGCACCGATTGCATATGCAGTGTCATTCATACTTTGCATAATACTGGTCAAATGCGGCGTAGCGCTTGCAATCTACAGGCTGAGAGATGGGATGCCAATCCACATTTACAAGGCAGTACTGACTGCTTGTGGGTTTGCAATGATTCTATTTGCGGCCGGATATCTGGGCTTTGCATGGACACAGATTCAGGCAATGTAACCAGCAAAGAACCGCTTGTTTGAAATCGATGTCATGATACCACACGAGTAGTAGACATGCGAACATTGGACGAGATCAAGCGAAGAACCATCCCTTTGATGATATTGGGAATGATGCTGGTTCCCGCATTAGCTGCTGCATCGCCATCAGTCTCCAAAGACAATCCCATCAACGTGCAAAATGACCAACCCGGTGACTGGTGGGAGAGCACAACAATGGATCTGAACGGAGATTACATCCATGACGCTATTTGGATAGCAGCTCAGAACAACCACTATGACTATCTCGATGAGAACAACAAGATCTCAGTAATAGTCGACTTCGATCACACACCCACTCCGGCTGATCAATCCATGCTTGAGAAGAACATCGGATTCGAGACCCAATTTCGCTATTGGTTGATAGACGCCATCGCAGGAAAGATAGAGCTAGACAGAATACCGGATTTAGTAAATCTCCCAGGGGTCGTATTCGTAGAACTAGACGCGCGTCTAGGAATCCAGATGGAAGAAGTCGTACCTGCCCACGGCGTCGATCTCGTCTGGCAGGACACAGGATACACAGGCGAGGGGATTACGATGGCAATCATCGACACCGGAATCGACGGTAACCACACGGCTCTGGACGATTTAGATGACGACAACACGACAAATGACCCCAAAATAGTCGCATTCTATGACGCGATTAACCACCCCGAAGCAACGAATGGAACAGAGATATTCCCCTATGACGACAATGGTCACGGCACCCACTGCGCAGGCATCACAGCCGGGACGGGCGCTCCTAACTACCAGCACGTCGGCGTGGCCCCTCGTGCAAATTTAGTCGGGGTCAAGGTACTGGACGGAGGTGGCAGTGGCTCATTCGCTGCAGTCATGGCTGGAATGGAATGGACCGTCGAGAAGAGACATGAGTTCAATATCAGAGCAGCCAGCATGAGCCTCGGCGCTCTCACCGGAGCAATCGAATGGACTTCATCGGAGGAAGAATCAGTCAACAGAATGGCGAATGAAATGATGAGGGCGGGAGTCACTCTATTCATCGCAGCCGGAAACAGCGGAGGAACCGCGACAATAGGGACCCCAGGGAGCGCAGAGGACGTCATCACAGTGGGCTCCCTTGACAAAGATACAGCGATCGCGATCTATTCGAGTCAGGGACCAACAGAAGAGGGAAGGGTCAAGCCAAACGTGGCTTTTGTCGGAAGCAGCGTCAATGCCCCCGACGCCAACACCGGAGACGGATATGTGGCGCTTTCCGGCACCAGTATGGCAACCCCCGGGGCAGCTGGCGTTGCAGTTCTAATGTACCAAGCCAATCCTGACCTGAGTCCCTTCGATGTGCGTAATATAATGCAAGAGACATCAACATACAGGCAGTGCCACTACATGCTCGCGAATGAGCCATGTGCAGAGGATCTCATACCAAAGAACAGGCAGAACAACGTCTACGGACACGGCCATGTGAATGCACAACCCGCCGTCGAAGAGGCTGCCAACTACTTCTACGAACTCAGCATGTCACTGAATGTGACGCTCACTACCGATTATGGAGCGAATAATCGAGTCCACATCGATAGGGGGGAAGCGGTTGAGTTCAAACTCGCCGGTGGCGCTCAGAAAGTCCAATGGCGAACATGGGACATGAGAGATAACTGGATGGATCTAGCCGATTTCAACCCCGGAGAAGAAACATTCGAAGTGACTCACGGGTTGCTGGTCGATCGACTAAAGTTCCTCCCGAATAACACCGTGGAGGGCCATCAAGTGATTCTCGTCCGCGCGATTGCAGGCGACAAGGCCTCGACGAATCTAGCAGTGGGCGTACACATAATGGGAGAAGAAAAGATTGAGGCGTTGGAATCAGATGACTCGCTGCTCGGCCTGCTCGTCGGTTTGCTTGCACTACTCGTGTTGGTGCTGTTCAGTGTACTGATCCTCATGGGGCTGCTCATCAGAAAAGAACGAACGTCCGAGACATATTACGAAGAAGACGACACATATTCAGAACACGCCGAGGACCCAGACTCGGATGATGAGCCACACGCCGATAAATCTGAATGATGAGGGAAAGAACCCTATTTTTCCCCGGCGATTTATGACATCACCCCTGCTCCAACAAGCGTGCACACAGCCATGCCGCAGGTCGTAATCCTCGCAGGAGGGCTCGGAACTCGTTTGGGCGACATCACCAAGGAGACTCCCAAATCATTGGTAAATGTGCACGGCAAGCCGATACTGACCCACATACTAGATTGGGCGCGATTCCAAGGATGCAACGAGGCCCTGATTTTAACGGGCCATCTAAGCGAAAAGTTCGGACAATACAGATACAGCAACATGAGCCTGACCTTCCATGAGGAGCCTGAACCACTCGGTACAGGTGGAGCACTTTGGAACGCTGTAGATCTGTTAGAAGATGAATTCATACTTCTATGGGGCGATGACTTCCATCCCATTGACTACTCGTCACTCGTCAACCACCATAGGACAAGTCGAGCCTCCATTACAATGACAGTCACCCAGACATCGCAACACTTCAACCTCGAACATAAGGATGGAAAGGTCGTCGCCTACGACAAGAAAACGATACGATCAAACTTCAATGGATACGAAGCTGGCACTAGCATGGTCGACAAATCAGTGGTCCAAAAGCACGGGAAAGATGGCAAATGGAGTTGGGAAGAAACCGTGTACCCAACACTTTCTGGGGAGATACGAGCGCATCTCGACGATACACCGTTTTGGGATATGGGGACACCCGAGCGTCTGGCGAGCCTAGAGAACTTCTTCAAGACGCGCTGAATCAGAAGAGACAACAACCGGTATCGACGGAAGGACCCCCTCATCCTCGACAAGAACAAGAATCATCCCGCCGAATCCTCCCCCCATCATACGAGCACCCAAAACGCCATCCGTTCGCTGCAAGTCGTCGACCATGCGATCTATCTCGGTCAAACTAACCCCGAGCGAAATCAATGAGGAATGACTTTGATTCAGTAATTGCCCCAAATACTCGGCCGGCGCGCCCCTAGAATCTAGAACCCTCTGCACCTCATCCGCCACATGCTTCTTCGAATAGGTATTCATCGTACCATATTCTGTAGATGAGAGAGCCCTACTGATTCCAGAATCAACCAGTTTGAAAATCCACGATGCGGGCAGAGGGATTTGTTCCATAGAGAGATCCGAGAAATCGACTAGGACTGCATGCCCCTCCTTTGAGAAAATCATCGCAATCTGATCTAGAAGACCACAATTGTTCTCCAGCACGACTCGTTCAATCCTACGAGCCTCCTTACAAGTCTCAATCCCCTCATTCACACCTCTAGCGCATAACACAATCGCTACACATAGAGCAGCCGACGAGGACATCCCCATTCCAATGGGTATCTCGCTGTCGACCGTCAGATCGGCCGGCCAGCCCCCTGCTTCTTTCCATAAGCGGATAACTAACTCATCACCAGAATACCCCTCTCCTCTCTGAATTGCATCCATAATGAGATAGTCGCTGGTGGCGAATGGAAGTGAAAGACCGCCATGGTTATCGACATGCTCTCCGATAATATTCACCCTGGCTGGCACAATGGCACGCCTGTGCATATCATGCACCCCTCACCATACCAGATGTTTCCTTCGGTCAAAGGGTCGAGTTTCCACCCAATGGTATGTCTAGAAGAGGGCCCATACCTCTGAGATTCGGCCCCTTCGCTAACGTGCCGAAGATTCCCAGCTCCCCTGCTACATTGTGCGCCAAGCCAAACCAAACTCGTCCATGCTGATCGATTATGATGTCGTTGAAGTCGCCGAAACCACCGCATCGATCGTAACCGCAATCGCTCTTGGAGTCCTCCAGAGGATCGTCGAAGGCATTGAGTTGAACCGTGGTTATCAGTGGTTGATTAGCGAAGACATCAGTTATGACGCTTAGATATCCGTTCCAGGTCGCGCCGCCATCGAATGTTCCGATGTATCCCATCGCCACTTGGCCACTTCCTCCTGCAGCGATAACGGGGAAACCAGTTCCATTGAGCCCTATCGGAGGAGCGATCATTATCGCATCGCTCCAACTATCCCCTTCATCAGTGGAGTATGAGTAGTAAGGCATGTTGTCAATACCCATCCACATCGCATGGACGTTATCGGCCTCATCAGCGAAAACTTGAGCCTCCTCGAAGTTCCATGTCTCAGCCGTCCCCGAAACCTCTGTTGGCAATGGGTGCTCAGTCCAGGTTATTCCTCCATCAGTGCTCCTGTAGATGGAGTAACCCTCTCCCCCATTACAGCCTCGGTGCCCTCTGTAGAAATTTCCATTTTCTGACCCAACCATGTGCCCCGTTAGACCCCCGCTTTCACAATCTGACGGAGTCCCTGGAAGCTCAGGCCCCCAAGTGACTCCTCCATCATTGCTTGCGGAGCACACTGGATAGGGGTAATTTCCATTGACGCAAAACACCCATGTGGTCGGGTGCGCGAATGCTGGGTAAGGCGACGAAGCTATTGTTTGATGATCTTGAACAGACCACCCGGTTGCAACTGAGGGTCCGAACCACGTCCCCCCTTCGTTATCCGACCACTCAACAGTCATCCCCAGCAGGGCATGCATGTCGAACTTCATGATCCGATCAGTCCATGGATCCACGTAGACGTACGGGTCATTGCTGTTCACAACAGGAGCTAGAGCATCGTACACATTCACACACGAATAATCACTCACATTCACCATGCCAATCAAACCCGAGCACTGCACTATTGCCGTTGAACCCGCAGGACCGTTCCCGTAACTAGACATGTACAGATTGTCAGAAGAAGTGACGCCTATCGTAGGCTCGAAAGTCGTCATCCCTATCCCGAAATAAGTCCCCTCTGTACAAACAGGAGCATTAGACCCCACTAGAATAGGCTCGAAGTCATCCGAGGTCTCTTCGAACCAAGGAGAAGCAGTGGCGTCTGTTGCATTGGCATAATGGTACCACGTGGTCTCCGGAACCCCCTCTTCACAAAGATCCTCAAACGGACTACTAAGTGAGCTAACTAGAACCCCCCCGCCTGAAAAGCAGCCGCTCAAAGCCCCTGAAAACATCAACAGGACCACCCCCAGTGTCTTGACGCGCATGGCTATCGCGCGACCTCCATATTCATCAGATGTGCGGATTCAAAGCCAATCAGAGTCGAAGATGGGGCTGAATGTGTCCACCACGGATTTCCGAGGCTCTTCCCACTTCATCCCGAGATCCGACTCAGCGGGGCTGGAATCCCAGTTCAATACAGTTCCAAGATGCGTTCTGGCCCAGTTGATGCTGGCAGATGGGTGGAATGCTGCGGCGATCAGAGCCAAGGGGTATGGAATGGGCAAACGGGGCCATTTGTGATCCGGGTATGATGCTCGCAACTCCCTTACCACGTCTTTCATCCACATGGACCCAGACGTCACAAGATATCTGCCCCCGTCTTCACCCATTTCCAAGGCGCGAACATGCGCCTCCCCGACATCCCTCACATCTACGATGTTGATGTTCATTGGGATTATCGCCGGAATGCTTCGCCTCGCGAGCATCATCAGGATGGTAAGGGACCCCCTTAGATGGTATTTCGATAATGGCGGTCCGAATACCATGCAGGGGTGGATCGTCCTCAAGACACGCCCTTCTTGAATGCCATATTCTTCGTGCCATTTCCTTATTTCCTTCTCTGCAAGGACCTTTGCTAGGCCATATGGGTTGTTTTCGATCGTCGCATCATCCGCCCACGTGTCTGTAGTGAGTGTTACACCATTTTTCCACCGCATTGGTCGTATGGCAGCTGTTGAAGATGTATGCACGACAGTCATCACCGAGGGAGTTTCTTTGAGTGCGATAATTACATTTTGAGTGCCAATTAGACTAGGGTTGACAATTTTCGATTGTGGGTCTGAAGCTCTAATCATCACAGTGGCAGCAGCATGTATCAAATCACTACAACCACTCACCAATTTCCGAACATCATCAACATCAAGAACGTCTGTTGACACGATTTCCAGCTGTCCAGGGTATTCGGAACCCATTTTCTCTAGATGCCCGATTCTTTCCGTGTTGTGCGGTTCTCTAGCACCGGCACGAACACGATACCCACGATCTAGCAGTATCTTAACGACATGACTCCCAATGTATCCATTGGCACCAGTAACAGCGACAGTCCGATCCACGCTCATACCCAACCGTACGAACGATACAAAATCACGTTTTACCTAACTCAAGTCTTCACTGAGGCGTTCCAACAATTCTTGGAGGTCTTCATCATCTGGAATCAAAGTCGCGGCTTCCTGTGCTGCGAAGAGGGCCGAATTCATCTGTTCAAGCTCAAGATGCGCCCTTGCAAGATTAGTCCATGCTACTCCGCGCTCACCATATTTCTCCGAGTTAATAGCCCCTCTGAACCACTCGATCGAGAATTTAGCATCGCCCCTGTTCAGCATCGCTTCTCCAACCTCATTCCACGATCCTCCGAATCTAGGGTCAGTTTCGATAGCTTTGCGTTGCCATGCGAGGGAATCCAAATCATCTTCCCTGAAAGTCATGCCTAGGAAACTGGCCGCCTCCGAAGAAGGGGCAATTCTGAATGACGAACCATGATGCTCTGCAGCCAACCTGCTGATGCCCAGCCTTTGGAGAACATGCCCCATTCTAAACAAGTCTTCAGCGATTGAGAAACGAGCATCTTCCCGGATTTCTTTGGATTCAAAACCGGTTCCCAAAGAGTCCCATGTCGTCTCAATCAACTGTAAGAGTATCAACGGACCAAGCCTATCCCTGATGGGGTCTTGATTTGCTGCTTTCCAAGCGTCATCCACACTCCATTCACCTCTCAATACTCCCTTTTCAGAGATTGATATGCTTTCAGAGGCGCAAAGACACTCAATCACATATTCAGGAAAGGCATCAACATTCCACACAGCCATCTTCTGCGCCATAAAACCGCCTTCATTACGTTGTACAGATTGCACCATCGTCCCCGCGTCTTCCATCACAGGGACAATCGCACATCCCCCTTTCGCCATGGTTTGTAGGATCGCCATTGGAGGTTCATTCACACCCCCTGTGATCAGGATCCTGTCCCATCCCGCTAGAGGAGAATCATCCACATGAGAGCCGATCATACACCATTCTACTTCGCAACCAAGTGCATCGGCGACATGGTCAAGCCTCAGGCCCTTCCATCTGGTCTGAAGGCTGTCCAAGCGCTCTTCCACCGTCTCGACGACTCTTATTCGCCTGGCCCCAAGTTGCATCGTTAACTCCGTCCACCAATTTCCCCTTGGCCCCACGATTAGAACATCGTCCCCATGATGGATATCTAATGCTTGAAGAATCTGTATTGTCTCATACATCCCTGGAAGAAGAGATTGATGGAGAGAAACATCTTCCCACCAAGGGACTCTCAAAGCACTCGTTTCGATATTCAAATCCTCGACTCCAGTTGGAAGGGGCAGTGAATGATACCCCCTAGAAGATCGTAGCAAGGCGTCATGAACAGCCCCGGAATCAAGAACGCCCATCTCGAAAAAGGCCTGAACCATCCTATTGTGATCTGACAGGGTGGGCCATCGGCTCACCTTGGGCAAATCGCCCAACCGAGCCCCACCTAACGCGCTCCAATCATCTTCCATGGCCAAGCAATGACGAATCAAGGCACTTGAATGAAACCCCTAACCGCGCGCCACGCGCATCATCTGCACAGGCTATCGACAGAGGGGGCGACCAGACTCATGCTCACCGTCGACGTCGACGCGTCTTCTGCCGTAGCCTCTCCAGATAGTACCAGAATGCCGTGCACTCCGGAAGCCTCGGCCATTGCCATATCTGTGTATATTCTATCCCCCACCATCGCGCAACATTCCACGGCCAATCCCAACTCTTCAATCATGCCGAGGATCATGCTTGGATTCGGCTTACCGCATATCTTCACAGGACGCACTCCAGTAGTCGTTTCGAATAACGAAAGATAGGCCCCAACATCAGGGAGGCCACCTACGGGCGAAGGGCACACCAGATCAGGGTGGCTGGCTATGAGGGGAACACCTGCATGGAGATGCATAGAAGCATCACTCAATTTTTGATATGTTATTTCCGTGTCATACCCCAAAACCACCGCTTGGGGGCTCTTGGACTGTGTACGGATGCCCCTCTCTTCAAGCATCTCCCTCATCCCTCGTGTCCCGACAAGAAAGGTGTCGTCAATCCCCTCAGCTTCCAACCATCTCAGAAGGTCATGAGTTGAAAGGAGAACCTCCTCTTCTGTTGCTGGGATACCAAGAAGATCTAATTTCTTCAGATATTGTGGAACAGAACGACTGGAGTTGTTGGATAAGAAAAACCGCTTCACACCCCTCTCTTCAAGCCTATCTAGGAATTCAGAAGCCCCCTCTATCAATTCCCCTCCTAGGTAGATGGTCCCATCTAGGTCGAGGAACACAGCCTCAATCCCTTCCATTCTTTCATCAATAGTCATCAAACTCAATCCTCACGGAAGAACGATGGTTTTGAACAGGAACCATTTGCTATAGAGATCCTCTTGGCTTTCCTTACTTGCAATCATCTCAGTGAGTATTTCTCCAATCTTTGGCTTCTTGGAAGCACGACGGACAAACCAACTCATCAAACGCTTCCTTTTCACCATCCCTTGTAATCGATATGAGTTGCTAAGCTCATTACCGAGCTCTCCCCATAACGCTTCCATATAGGCCGTAGCTTGATCTTCTGGGAAACCCCCTGAATGCTCTTTCGAATCGAAGAATCGAGTTGTCAGTTTGGCTGATAGGAGAGCATTACCAATGCCTTCACCTGTGAAAGGATCCACCAGACTGGCCGAATCACCTACGCACATGGCGCCTGCCATTGCATTACGCCGTGGTTGGAATGATGCCGGAGATTTCCTGGGCGATCCGAAAGGAAGTTGCCATCCACGACCACTCCCCTCTACCATCTGTGCCTTTTTGAAACGATTACTGAAACGATCGGATTCGCTGGTAATCCATTTTTGCATCTTTTTCAACGATGAACGCATCCCCACTTGTTTGCGCTGTTCTGAAATCACCATCCCCACACCCACATTCACCACATTCTCATTAACGGGGAAAATCCAGAAATAACCAGGGTTAACCTCGTCTATGAAGTGGATTTCGATCGGCCCAGAGTCACCATCGCAACCCTCTACCCCCGTCCAGTATTCTCGATAACCTCCGCAGAAATGTTCTGCTTCGCGGAACGGCTCTTCATAGACAGATTCCGTAATGGTTCGCGCAACCGGACAATTGTAACCCCCCGCCCCGATCGTCAAAGCAGAGGAATACGAGCGCAATACCCCTTCTTTCCTACGTCCGATGAAACCGGTGACGCCAGTAATGGTGGAACCTTCGTCTCTCTCATCCACAACCACATCGCTAACAGTAAACTCTTGGATAACTGCTCCGCCAGATTTGATTACCAATTCGGCGGCTTGTTTGAACATCATATAATCGAATTGAAGCCGAGGGAGAGCATACCCTGCTTCCATCCTTTCAAAATCTTCTTCCGGGAGCATAACACGCACTTCAGATCCGTCTGACGAAGAGAAAACAATCGAGTCCACCCTATAGTGGGGGGTTTCTTCGATCATCCCTTTCACACCCAGCTCAGCAACATGGGAAAGGGACTTCCCCCCAACAGCATCCCCACATATCTTGTCCCTGGGCCAAACTTCCTTCTCCAGCAAAAGTACTCGAGATCCAGCCATGGCATGGTAACTCGCAGCGGCTGAACCACCCGGTCCACCTCCTACTACGATGACATCGAATACATCTCCAGATTCTGGGATAGGACCTGTTTCGATGGGCTTCTTCCACTCCTCCATGCCGCCCATTGATCCTCCATGCCCGGCCCTTAGACTTCAACATTCACCACTGAGTTGATGATTGCACCACGCACCACACCCAGTATGAGTGACGGCATCATGATGGTTCAAACCACCCTCCCCGGTGAAATGAATGAAGCAGATTTAGGCCAATGGTGCCAAGCGCTGATCGACTCGAATCTAGCAGCATGCATTGATATGAGAAAAATCAGATCGATCTTTAGATGGGAAGAAGAAGTAGTGAGCGAATCTGAATGGCAGGTACAAATGACAACCCCTGTTATGACAAAAGATAGTTTGGTATCCAGAATAAAATCAACTCATCCCTACGATGTTCCTGAAATCACTTGGTGGCACGTGGAAGCCATCCAGGAGTATTCGCAATGGGTGAATGAAATACAATCAAGAAAATCAAATTAGGATGCTTGGAAAAGCCTTTTACGAAACTGAAACGAACCTAGTTCATGGGTTGGATGGATTATTTTGCAAGGCGGATATTCCGCGCTCTATTCGGTTTAACCATCGAGCTAGCCAAGGATGTTTCAGGCAATGGCAACAACGAGAAAGACAATCAAGCCCAGTCCGCCGTAGTCAACAATGATTGCGTGATTGATGGTTGTAACGCTATGACATATCAAGAGTCAGAATATTGTTTGAGGCATCAGCCAAGCATGGTATCTAAGGACGAAATCGAGAAACCCGATTCAAATGACGACGATCAACAAAAATGGTGGGATGACAGCCCATGAAGGGAAAATCCGAGTCAAAACTCGGGAAAGACGTCCCAGTCACATGGTGGAGCTCGAATGAAACTTTGACCATGTCCCCTGAACCACCAACGGTGCTCATCCTCCTGATTGGATTGTTCCTATTCGGCCTCGGCGATGCGGTGATCATCAGTGCGAAGTGGGGGGTTGCTCCATGGACGGTCCTTGCGGATGGAATAGCGCAGCGACTCGACCTGACTATCGGGGTGGCAACTTTCCTGGTCAGTATCGCAGTCCTGTTTCTTTGGATACCCCTGCGCGAACGACCGGGGGTTGGGACACTCCTCAACATAATCATCATCGCAGGCACGATCGATCTAGCGCTACCTTATCTTGGCGAGTCTCAAAACTCAACAAATTCGGTTTTCAGAATTCTCGCAGGGACGGCACTCATAGGGGTGGGTAGCGCGTTGTATCTCACCTGCAATTTAGGCCCGGGCCCCAGAGACGGCTGGATGACGGGTATGCACAGAGCAACAGGATATCCAATTGGCATTGTCCGAGGCACGATAGAGATCTCAGTTCTGCTTGCAGGCTGGCTCCTCGGTGGAGATTTATGGTATGGAACGTTGATATTTGCAATATCCATAGGTCCTGCAGTTGCTATTTTTCTGAGAATAACCTCGAAAATAGCCTCAGATCAAGGGCCCGACATGAACACCGGTCAGAATCACGATAGTTGAGAAAATAGTAATCAGGATATTATCATCAATCGCACCAAATTCGTATCTCTCCACATACGTGGCCACGACAGCCGCGATTAGCCCCCACATTGGGATAGACGGTTCAGCGACCATCCCCACATACCACCCAATCGGGGCGCTGACGATGAACATGAACACATTACCAATCGCGCTCTTCGACCTCTTTCGAACTACGGCATTCCTCACGATCCCTGTAACCCCATCCCCAAATGCCATGAACAGAGATGGTAGTATGGCGAGCCATGGATCATCCACTAGCCACCAAATAATTGTGATCGAGGTCCACCACATTAGTGCGAATTTGACATCATTCTGATTCTGGTCTGTCTGAAACCAAAATAGACGATTCCCACTCAAATGTGCAAACCAGGTGAAAACCATCAACAACGATCCGCACACTGCTGGGTACCAAACATCTGTGAAAAGCAGAGGCACAGAAAAAGAACCGATCCCCCCCGCCATCATGTGGACTATTTTTCGATTGTAGTACACTGCTCTGATATGTTCAACGCCCCTTGAGATCATCATTTCATAAGGCACCTTGGTAACAAACAGGATGAACACAACATACACGCCGATACCTAACGCTGCCAAGGGCTGTTGAGAGGCATCGACCATCGCCATGAACCGCTGTTCCCCCCCCTCTGATTAAACGCCTTCTGAAGCACATACTTCATTTCGGAAGATGCTTGTCGAGGGGCATGGCCACTGACGATGAGCATAGGCGATTCGCAACGAAAGCGGTACATTCAGGGATGATAGACGTCGAAGGGTCTGCTACAACACCCATTTTTAGGACCTCTACATACAGACTCACAGACGAGAGATACAAGGGATGGGCCGAGGGGTTACACCACACGGTCGTTTACAGCAGAATATCCAGTATCAATTCAGAAGTCGTCTCCGCAAAGCTTGCTGCGTTAGAAGATGCTGAGGACGCTGAGGTATTTTCAAGCGGCATGGCTGCAATATCTACAACTCTGATGGCTCTGTTATCGAAAGGGGACCATATGGTGGCGACTCCAGATTGTTATGGTGGCACCTACGGTCTTCTCACTGAGATCCTTCCCAGAATGGGCATCGAAGTCACCATGGCTGATGTGAGGGACCCCTCTTCCTATGAGGCAGCCATTCAGGAAAACACAAAGATCCTCTACACAGAGACAATGACAAATCCAACCCTGAAAGTTTGTGATTTGGGAGCCATTGCAGAAATCGCTAAGAAAAACGACTTGATTTCAATTGTAGACAACACATTTGCTTCACCGTGGTCCTGCAATCCCGTCAAGATGGGCTTCGATATCGTACTCCATTCTGGAACGAAATATCTGGGCGGCCATGCAGATTTGACAGCAGGCTTCGCAGCAGGTAGAAAGGATCTGATTGCCCAGGTTTTCCATCACAAAGTCTACTTTGGCGGCGCCGCCGATCCTCAGATGTGCTATTTACTCGAAAGAGGGATGAGAACACTGCACGCTAGGATGCCGATTCACTCTTCCAATTCAGCTGAAATCGCAAGAAGATTAGAGTCTCATGATATGGTGGAAAAGGTCATTCACACATCCTTAGAGAACCACCCAGATTATGACATAGCCCAGAAGGTGATGCCGAATGGAAGCGGAATGCTCGCCTTTGTCATCAAGGGCGGCGACGATTCGGCTCTGAAATTTATGAGAGCGCTGAACACGATATTTGAGGCAACAAGCTTAGGCGGCGTCGAGAGCCTAGTTGAATGCCCATTCAATTCTAGCCATATGTTCGTTCCAGAATCTGTTAGACACGAAGCAGGCGTAGTGCCGGGCTTTGTGAGAATGAGTATCGGGATAGAAGACGTCGACGATCTTTGGGCAGATATGTTCCAGGCGCTGGACAAGGCTTCAGAACTCCTCAAGGCTAGAGCCTGAGGGTGAGATCTTGGACACGACCCTCCTCTATCTCTCCCTCCTCTTCATCGTTCCAATGTGTTTTACACCCGGGCCGAATAATGTCCTGTGTGCAGCACATGGATCCCGATTCGGATTTAGAAGCACATTACCTCTAATCGGTGGCATGGCTATTGGATGGTCCGCTTTGGGCCTAGTAATCGGTGCGGGCACTGACATAATCGCGCGTAATGAGCGTATATTCGAGGCACTCGGAATACTCGGCGCGGCGTACATCGCTTATTTGGGACTCAAAATTGCAACGTCACCCCCAACTAAAGATGCAAAGTTATCAGACGCGCTGGGGGTTAGAACGGGGGTATTCCTACAGATTATCAATGGCAAGGCATGGATCCACTTTCTGGTATTGATGACTACCTTTGGAACTGTATTTGGCGAGAGCTACTCAGCGAAAGTCGCACTCGTGGCCATGAACCTCATTTTCGGACTACCTGCTGTTATGACTTGGGCGGCATTCGGCTCATATCTGCGAAAGATATTCTCTTCAGATCGAGCTGGAAGGGCCTTGAACACACTCCTTGGCACGGCTCTAGTTGTGGTTGCTCTGTGGATCGTATTGTCAAGCTGAGTCAATCGATACACCACATGCAGATGACAGATTCTCCATCGCATCTTTGTATCCCTTGGGCGAACTCTCACTACCCTCAAGAAGTCCAATCCCCTCTTCGTAAAGCTTTGACAAAAACGGCACCCAATCCCCGCCCTTGTCCTTGCTGTCGCCATCGAATCTCCACGAATCCGACTCAGTTTTGTTATGTACTACCAACCAAGCCCAACCCATCGCTTGAAGCAACCCCCTTTGCTTCGAAGTGGAAGACACCGTGGACGAAACCCCCGATCTAAAAGAATCTCTGATCAGGCGATCTGCAAATGCTAGGGGCTCTGGGAGAGAATCCCTTTCCCAAGGCAGCAATCGAAGCCTATCATCGACCCCTCTGGATTCTCTAAGCTGACGGAGGAACGCCCCGAACCCCTGCTTCCTCTTTGCCTGCTTTGCATGGATATCCGAACCCTCATCTTCGCCAATCTCGAACATCTCGGTAAGCAGATACATCCCATGCTCTTCCCAAAGAGTGACGAGAATCGGATGACAAGCGGCTTCGTCGACGCGTACGACCTGTTCCTCGATACTCTCGAATGTCCCATCTTCCTTCACATAAACGCCCCCGTCGAGATTGTCTAGAATTATACTGAGAGCTTCACGTTCTATCTCCGATCCCTCAAGACTCTCCAGGAATCCCTCTCGATCATCTTTCGAGAACCAAATGTTCCTACTCAGAAAACCTTCTTTGATTGAAGAGAGGATCCTCCGTCTGCAAATCTCTGCAATTGATCCATCAACGATTCTCGATGACATCCATTCATTCAGAGCGTGACCCACTTGTTCTACACCTTCTTCTGGGAGAGCCATGTCCTCAGGCCACCCATCAGGCCGCCAAACCCATTCTGCAGAGGCGATGGCAGGAACCCTTGGAGGCAGCATACCAAGAGCGATCGAGGGAATGAATGGCAGTTCTGTTTGACTCAACTCCTCTGATGAAATTCCCAATTCAGTGCCGTCATTGAATGACATGGATATCCAACCAGACTTCGTTGGTTTCCGACTCTTCAGAATCTCTTCTGTAATTGTCTTTCCAGCGAATCCATGAGATGTCTCTTGTAGCCCAAGGGGACTCCCTCTAAGAGACCATTCGACCCATTCCTTGGGAGCATTTGCAACAGTACCCGTGTAAACGAATCCCCCCTCCCATGAAAAGAAGTAATGTCCAGCTTTGGCATGTTCATCCCAAAGAAGAAGCCGTAGCCGGTGGTTGGTGTGATTCTGTATGGCTGCCTGATGACCTTGCTTACCATTCCCTCGTCGTAGATAGCTAGCATTACCGAATAGCTGGTTCTTGAACACTGAAACTGTGCTCCAATCTTCTTCCGAGGCAGCGAGCAGAGATCCTGCTAGGGCCCTGGAAACACCATCCCCCCTACGCTTAACCATCTTCCTTGACAACCACTTCGTGTTATGCCGTTTTGCTGAAACGATATCTATCGAACGAAGGGTGTGAGCCATTGGATCACGCCAAGGACGACCGAGATTGGTATCGATTCGGGGCAAAATGATTTCAGGATCTTCCAGAAGAGCCTCGAGGTTTCGTGCAAGTCGTTTCTGTATTTCCTTGGATGCCTGTTTGATTCCCCGAACTTTCACTCTCTGTTTTCTATTCTTGTCCCCTGGAAACCTCACCTGAGCAGGGGCGCGCGCCATAACACACCGACTCCCTCTTCATCCTTGATTCCGTCGGGTACCTGCACCAGCTAATCACCAACATACATCCCATCAAAACTCGACTGCTCAAGATCATCCATAGAGGAGGGAAGGATGAGGCAATGGATTCGACCTCCTTTCACATTAGAAATGTCTCTGAGATTGATGGAGCACACTCTGCTTTCCTTTGTTCCAAGATCCGAAAGAACGATCACAGGCCAATCAGGCATGTCCTCGAACGTTCCTATTTTCGAATCGTCTTCCATGCCGTATTTTTTGGCCATTTTGAGAAAAACTCCTCCAGCCTCGGCAGGACTCATATGCACTGGCGACTCAACCCCAAGTCCAGTTGGATCCAAATCTAGAAGAACCAACGTGTGGAGATTCCGACTTTTGTTATCCAAGACATACTTGAGAGGGGATACAGGCAAATAATCACCATATGGAAACGGTAGAGTAACCTGTCGCCCAAATCGATAGGACTGAAGCCCACTCAGCGTAATTGCCAGTGTAGTAGCAGAGATCCCAGGGACCATCTCCGTGTCCAAGCCTGCGTCTTTGGCGCGGAGAAGTAGGTCGACATGCGTAGTAGCCTGCATGGGGTCCCCCACCACTAAGAGCGCCACGACCGATGAGCGAGCCAGTCGAAGAAGCTCATCCGGCATCTCGATATCAGGCCTCATCAATCTGGTCCACGGCCCTATTCGAGACTCCAAGAGACCTTCTTGTTCAGGAGGCAGGGTTGCAGTGTAACCTTCGAGAAATCTATGATCAGACTCTTTCGCGGCGGCAATTGCATCAACAGTCATCAGCCCTAAGTCACCAGGCCCGATACCTATCAGCCTCAGACCCGCCTTCAATCACGTCCCCCCATGCCCGCCATCCGACGCCTCGTCAAAACACTGCCCCATGTCTTCCATTCCAGCCGTCATTCTGAAGCATGGCGTGCCCTCCGTAAGGATTGATGAACGCCCACCTCATCATACCCAATCATGAGGTGCAAGGCGCAATCGAACTACTTCTCTCAGAAGGTTGGCTATCCCAGACCCTTCGTATACACTCTGACGAATCCGAGAAATTTCGTTTGGTGCCATTGGATGGCGGCGCACCACAAGATCTACCCCCTCCCCTTGATCAGTACCCCATTCTGAATACAGAGGGAGAATTAACTCAGAACAGAAGACCATCATGGCAGAGCGTATTAGAGGCATTGGTCGGGGTAGAAACCTTCGAAGAATACGAATCGATATGGCCCGCATCACACGAATTCATCGGAGATATGATGCTACTCAAGATAGAAGAAGAAGTCCGGATTTACGAAGAACAGATAGTCCAAGCGAAAATGGAATCACATCCGCATGTTAGACTGGTCTTGGAAGACCGTGGGGTGAAGGGGGAGTTCAGAGTCAGAGATTTGAGGCCCATGGCTTTGAGAATAGATGGTCAAATCGAGAATAATCCCAGTTCACACACAGTCGAAACAAGAGTCGAGGTGAAGGAATCCGGCCATACGATAATTTGTGACCCCACGTTGGCCTACTACTCCTCAAGACTTCAGACTGAGAGAATCCAGAACGTCATCGAGGCCGAGGAACTGAGAGGGAAGATAGGCTCACCAATTGCAGTGGCAGATCCCTTCTGCGGCGTCGGTCCTGCCCTTGCACACCTAATCAATCGCCAAGACCTCACAAGTCAAATCCTGGCATCAGATCTGAATCCAGAAGCAATCAACATGCTCAATGACAATCTGAGAAGATGGCGTGGTCGTGATATTGTAGAATCGAGCCATGGAAAATTACAACTGAACAAGGATGTATGGTCAGGGATTCAAGATGCCAGAGAGCTAGTGAGCAACCCAGAATTATTGGGCCGTTGGAACATGCTGATCATCAATCTCCCCCACTCATTTTCCGAATTCCTTCCCCTCCTACTCCCCTTGATGGATGCTAGCAAGCCGTACGTTATACGCGGCAGGTTGGTGTGCAGACATGATGAGATCGACGAGAAGCATGAGCAATTACTGCAACACATGCCCAACCCTGATGCACAGGTCGTATTAGACCCTAGAAGAGATTACAGCCCCATTACGAGCTTGTGTTCCGTCACTATCAGGAACCCTTGATTGGGTCGATATAAGGACAAATATCAACACTCAGGCCAATCACCCCGTAACATGGGAAGGCCAGACCCATCTATGTTTCAGAGCAAGCAGGTCGATATCCAGGTACCCATGCCATTGCCATACGCGATCGCCTTTTCCATAGTCGTAGTGGCATATCTTGCATTCCTAGCCCTGGTAGTTCCAACTCACATAACATCGTATTTCCTTGGAGATTACACCTACCCAGGTGGCGATGATATGGAGTTCTTCTTCGGCTCCCAAGTAGCGCTGTTCATTGCCATGTTGGCGATCGGTCAGAAGGCAGACACCACCGTCCGAGAAAACATCAGAAAGATACGCGAGGAATCCCCGCCCAGAGACGCAAGGATCCGTTTAGATGCAGGCGGCGTTGAATTGGAGAGCTTTTGGAGGGGCGCTACAGTACGAAGGCCCACGTCCGATGATTTAGGCTGGGTGTTCGAACCCCCAGGCCCAGAATCATGGGAGAACGTGGATAGCCTGTTCACAGCAGATCCGGACGGCATCATACAAGAGCACCCCTCAGTAGTGGGGACCCCGACCCCTCCAGACTTCACCACAAACGGCATACTCGTCATCATGTCCACCCTGCCTCTGATGGGGGTTGCAATGACAATACCGCCATTACTTGACCTCGACTCTGGTTCGGCATTCATCATCATGCCCATTTTATTCGCGATATTCACTGCAGTGTCCCTAGTCACCGGTAAGAGAAGCAGAGCAGCCATTGAAGTCCCGACACAGAAGGTCCGTTCGATCGCCATAGGGGATGCCGAGGTAATAGGTCAAGTACGTCCAATATCCCAGCCTCCGACCGTCGTCGTTGATAACGATCCCTCGAAGACCGCAGAGGACCTCGTTGTCTGGAATTGGTTGTATGATGTCGAAATCGAAGAGACGTACATCAATTCAGATGGAGAGAGGGAAACTAGGAGGTATTGGAGAGACATAGATTCCGAATCAGGGGACGAGACCTTTGTCACACATGATGGCACAGGGGGGATGATCGTCGAGCCAGGATCATTCAGCAGGAAAGAACTCGGTCAGCCAATCATCACATGGTCATGCAGCCACTCGAGTTACGCACGACTGAGAAAGATCAATCTCTGGAGAGCAGTGAGGACCTATGGCAGCGGTCGGGTTATCGAACATCGTTGGAGGCTCTGGGGTCTGAGTATCGGGGACCCATGCATGATTCACGGTTCAGCGACAACTCTCCAACTTGAAGCCGCAGAGAAATACGGGATTACCAAGAAAGACCCGCCCAATTCCAGAATAGCACTTCTCGGTACGGATTCTGAGGCCATGAAAACCACGATATGGAGAGGCACTGAATTAACTAATGTCGCTTTAGCAGAATCTGCTTTCGAAACCGCGGTTATACCTGTAATAATGACGCTTTTCGCAACCACCGCCAGTATCATTTGCTATCTGGCTCTCTGACACTTTGTTATATTCTAAACTAAGGAGCAAAGAAACATGGAAGGGCGGCTAGCAAAGTTCGGACGAGTCGCTCACAAGAGAAGAGCCACCATCGTCGCCATATCGATATGCTCACTCGTAGTATCTGGCATTCTGATTGCAGGCGGCAACCAATTTGCCGATGGTAATCAGCCACCTGCCAGCATAGAGGCGGGCCGCGCCCTTGAATTGGTGAGTGAGGAACTACCAGTCACATCCACAAATACAGTCACATATATTTTCACACATGAGGATAAAAGTTGGAATGAGCCAGAATTCAAAAACTGGGTTCTTGAAGCCATTGAATCCCTTGATGACATACCTCTGGAGACTCTCAGCATCTCCACGGCATACGACGACGAAGAAAACCCTCTTCACTTAGCACAGCACGTATCCGCCGATAGCAAACGTACAGCAGTATTCGTCCAGTTCGGAGGCTCAGACCACGAAGTGGAAACAGCTCTGGATGAAATAAAAAATAGCATATCTTCGGAGAACCTCGAGGTCCTCGTGACTGGAAGCCTCGTAATCAACAAGGACTTCGATCGTCTTCTAGAGCAAGACCAACTCAGAGCGGAGATAATCGGATTACCGATATCCTTTGTGATACTGTTATTCGTCTTCGGGACTTTTACCGCCGCGGTCCTCCCAATGGCAATCGTCGCACTGATGCTTCCCTTGGCCATTGGGCTATCCTTCTACATCTCCGGGCATTTCCCCATGACACAGTACTCGACGAGCATGATATCCCTCATAGGCATCGCCGTCTCAATAGATTACAGCCTATTCATGATCAGCCGATTTCGCGAGGAGATTGATGCAGGTGCTTCTACAGAAGATGCCATAGCCACGATGATGGACACCGCAGGACGCGCAATCCTTTACTCGGGGGCCACCGTTGCAGTTGGGCTCTGCAGTCTGTTCTACTTCACTCAGACCCACATGCCATCCATGGGGATGGGCGCCTTCCTCGCCGTCTTGGGGGCTTTGCTTTATTCTCTCACGATATTACCCGCTTTGCTTTCCTATCTCGGACCCCGAATCAACTCCCTAAGAGTCCCTATACCCGGGGCGAATCGTAAATCTAGATTCTGGGAAAAATTTTCAACGAGGGTCATGAAGAATCCAGTTAGATGGCTGCTGCCGGCAATGGCAGTACTCCTACTCCTGGGCTCACCATTCCTCCATGTGCAACTCACTGCAGGAGGAATCGAAACACTGCCTCCCGATTTGGAGTCAAGACAGGCCATCGAGATACTCGAAGATGAATTCCCCGCCTTCACCGCTTCAGTCATCCCCCTCGTAATCGTATTTGAGGAAGATCAGGATATCTTCTCCAAGGCACTTTCTCTCGAGATATCAGAGATGTGTGTAAGCATACGAGAGACGGAGGGCGTGATTTCGATGGAACATCCATTTTGCAACCCCTCACTTTTCGACTCTCAATTTGATCAATGGCCCCAAGAAGCGATAGTAGCATGGTCCGCCACAGTCTCACAGGACATTGCCATGCTCGATGTCGCGACATCATACCGAAGTGGCACGGATGAGGCTGAGGCGCTCATAGGCGACTTGAGGGTCCACACCGATTCCTCCGAACAAGAGGTACTGGTCGGGGGCTGGTCCTCCTTCGAAGTCGATATGAAGGAACACCTTTCAGATAGAATACCAATCGTCCTTGCCTTCGTCCTCATACTAACAATGGCCTTGGTGTGGCTACAGGTGAGATCAGTCGTCGTTCCAATCAAAGCAGTCTTCATGAATATACTCTCAGTCTCCGCCTCTTTCGGCCTCATAGTGGTCGTTTTTCAGGACGGCCTGCTATCCGAGGCACTGAATTTCTCACCTCAGCCGCTCGACTTGATGGTCCCGCCACTCGTATTCGGCATCGCCTTCGGCCTTTCCATGGATTATGAGGTTCTGATGCTATCAAGAATACACGAGGCATGGAATGAGACGGGAGACAACACTCTTGCGGTAGCGACCGGCCTTCAGGCCTCTGGTAGCTTGATAACCGGCGCTGCAGCGATAATGATTGCAGTGTTTTCAGGCTTCATATTCGCCGACGTGATGATCATCAAATCAATAGGGCTCGCCCTTGCGGTGGCAGTCTTCGTTGATGCAACGATAGTCCGTGCGATAGTAGTCCCCTCTGCGATGCGCCTCATGGGAAAGGCAAATTGGTGGTCTCCGAGCTTCGGGAAGAAAATTTGAGCATTCACACCACAGGAGTCTTTCCAGCAGACAAATCGGTGTGAACGCTGACGCGAATTAAAATCGGTGCCATGCCGACCGACTGGCATGAGGTCACTATCCGTAATGATCCTCTTAGTTTTCACCTCATCAATCGTAACAGCCGATATGTACACCATTTATGGTATAGTAAAATATCCCAATAACACTGCTGTTCAGTATGAGGAAATCGAAGTACAATGCGAACCCCACGCATATGACTGTGCAAAATTCTCAGGAGAGGAGGCCATGAGCGACTTCGGTGGAGGATATCGGATAGAACTACCAATCGAAGATCGAGACGAGGGAGTAAAGATTCTGCTGGTCGTAAGAGGCGAGACCTTCGAGCATCAGATATCTCTTCAAAACGGATCCCAAGACGGATCAGACCACTATACTTCACTCAATATAACGCTGGAACAGGAGCCGCCCATATCGCCTTTATCAACAGGTTTGCTTTGTGGTACGCTGTTTTTCATTCTAGTTTTCGCAAATGTGTTGGTGCGAACCGGAAGGCAACTAATGACCTCTGAAGGCCGACAGAGATTCCAAGGACGTTCTCCGATGCCCATTACAACATGTCCGATTTGTAGTGGCAAGGTTCGGAGACACTTGTTAGTCAGACATCTAATTGTCGAACATGGAATCCCGACAGACAAGGCGGGCGCATTGGCAGGTTTGCAATTCTCCGACGAACGACAAGATTTGAACAGATGAATAGACATACCAGGTAACAGCAATAGATGGAAAGTCTATTTCAGTCGATCACGCGACAGAAACGCATGTCCCTTCCCAGACGCGCCATGGATGAGATGGGCCTAGCTGTTTGCTGTTTGATGTGCAATGCTCCCGACGATCCAGGGACAACGCGCTGCAAGGGATGCATCGAAAGACACTCCGCCGCAAGAAAGGCACTCTTCACAGAGAGGGCATCAAGCCCCATTCAGCAATTGGCGAGAACACTGGCTTCCATGATTCAGAACCCGGGAGATTATCTAGCCGATCCGGTTCATGGACCATACATGGCGCTGTATCACGAAGCTCTCCTAAAGCACCAAGGAACATCCCAAGCAGAGACCATGGAAGATGTGGAGAGACTCTTCGAAGAAGCGAGATCGAAGAGAAAGCCGTCTCCCATAAGAGACATAGCGAATCAGAATCCATGGGCAGATCGGAATCCCGATCGCGATGAGATAGACAAGGCGCTTGAAGCACTTGACATCTCGGAAAGAGCCCCTGAGTGGTGGGATGAACTCAGCGACGAGATCGAGGCAATCGACGAGAGCGTACAAGAATGATAACGCCACAACTCCCAATTGCAATACAATGATTTGAAACAAGACAAGATACAGTGAGGTCATATGTCGGACGACAGAGACCCGCGCGCTTGGTGGTTCGATGACGATCCGATTGACCGATTTCAAAGAAACAAGTCCCACCAGTCAGCAAGGGACGATGGCAAGTGGAGACAGCCCCGTGGAGTCAGAGTAATCCAACCATCAAGAACAGGATCCCCATTTAGCCGTATATTCGGCTCCGAACCCGTCCCATTCATCAGCACAGTGCCAAAAAGAACCTCTGTATGGCACTTTTCAAAGAAAGAGATATCCGATCTCGGGTTAGCAACACTCGCTTTCACCGTAGCACTTGGATTCATGTTCTCAGGGCGCATTACCGGCGCTATGGCGAATCCGGCTGCCTTTATGATCGGCGCCGTGAGATCCCTGCTCACCATAGCGCCTGCCTTCATCCTGCATGAGATAGCACACAAGATAATGGCGAAGAGATACGGATGCTGGGCCGAATTCAGAGCCGACCCCTCGGGGCTGAGATTCGGAGTCATCCTCTCAGCCATCACTGGAATAGTATTCATGGCTCCCGGCGCGGTAATGGTGCTGGGCCGAACGACAGTCTCCCAGTTCGGCAGAATCGCATTAGCAGGACCAGTCACGAATATCGTCCTCTGGTCCTTCGGTGCAGCCGCGATACTAATTGGCCACACCACTGGTGTTGAGTCAGATATCACCAACGTGCTCCTTGAGACTTGGATATGGGGCAATGGCGTACTTGCCCTGTTCAACATGATTCCACTCGGCCCACTTGATGGGAAGAAAATCAAGACGTGGTCCGATACGGTGTTCTGGATATGGCTCGCGATCGCTGCCGGCACGGTATATGCGAACTTGGAGTTCTTCGGTCCGATATTGAACCCCTGACTTGAATCAAAGAAGAGCATTGTAGATTGGCGACTCGTCACAGTGGAAGAAGGTCAGCATCGCCCACCAAGTGATCATGTCCAGACTGTTCACGACGTTCGCAACCCCTGTATTCTCGTCCCCGTAGTCTTTCCCGGTCGTGTCCATCCAGTCCTCCATCTCCTCCAGGGTGTCGCACACCTGATGATAGCACCAGTAGCCGTCCACCAACCCGCCGAAACCCACCGTGACGGTGCCAAGATTATCTTGGAAGCTAGCATGATCGCTTCGAGCTGTGGTATCCTCGTACACGATTACCTCTGGTCTATCCATGTCCAGCCAAACGTCCGTCTTCCATGTGTCTGCAGAATAGTTGGTACCGACAAGAGTCCCCATCTGCTCTTCGAGGCCCAGAGCATCCGCTCCAATCCAATTCGAGATGCCGACCATCTCCGGTTGGTCAATCGCATCATGATTCGGCCCGGGCCCTATGTATACCCTCAACGGCCACACTTCGCTGTCCTTGGGATAACCATCCTCGTCAATCTGAGGGTCGGGATCCCCATGCGGCGCTCCTCCTCCCCCCGGCCAATTGACCCCAGCCATATCGAGATTGATGTAATTCATCACAGTGACTTGGGGATTATCTTCCTTGACGTGATATTCAGTCCAGTAGTCGGATCCTCTCTTCCCCCCCTCTTCACCAGACCACAGACAGAAAACCATGGTTCTCCTAGTATCGAAGTCAGCGAGCGCCCTTGCCGTCTCCATGACCATCGCCGTACCGGCTGAGTTGTCATATGCCCCAGCTCTTGTTCCGTAGGTCCTGAACCCCACAACATGAGGGTCGAGAAGAACCGCATTAGCTGGAGGGGCTACATCGAAGTGCGCTCCGAAGACCATCCACTCATCAGGGTACACCGATCCCCACTTGTATGCACATATGTTGTATGCTTCCGGATTCTGCACATTCATGATATCGGTGTATTCGTAGCGATGGGCGATGACTTCGAGCCCGAAACTTTCGAGCTCTCCTATGATGTATAGAGCAGCATCCTCGTAGGCCGGATTTCCCTGACCCGCCCACCTGTCAAAATAACCGGCCTTTCCATCGACGGGATCCAGAGTGTCAGTCGGATCCGAAATTTCGTACAGTCTTTCATACACTATCCTGCCATGAAGCATCCCGCTGGAATGCCCGCCCCCTTCTTCCATGGCGATAGAAGCCTCCCTGATCGATGGGATGAACTTCACTTCGACCGAACCGGCCATCACTGCGGGCTGAATTTCCAGCGTGTCGAAGGTAGTGCCGTTGGCTGGGACCCTGATGGCGCCGGCATCATCCAACCCTTCATCCCCCCCTCGAGTTGCCCAGGTAGACCAAGACTCCGACTCGCTTCTGATTGGCCAGTGGACTCTCCCATACTCTCCGAGCAGCAGATAAATTCCGTCGGAACGAGGTGGAACAAGTACATCGAGGCTGACTGTCGACCCCTTTCCAATATCGATAACTGTGGAATTCTGGACGAAGCCAGTCTCAGGATCCAGCAAGAGATAAGGGACATACACCGACATCTTGACCGAGGATCGAAGCTCTACTGTTTGGAAGAACCCAGAGGCGAGAACATCCACATCCACAGACAGATCCGATGAATCGATATCGTTGTTATCGCCGCCGAAGCACCCGCTCGCTGAAGCTGATGCCATCATTAGCACCATCGATAATGCCACACGCCAATCACGGCTCACGTCATTGAGAGCCGCTCATACCGTTCAAACATGCCGTAAACCAGTGAAGACCGATAGGCAGGTGAGCGAGCCGTCCGCTTGCTTGATCGGCTCCATGTCGACTGAGGTGATGGAGAATCCAGAGTCAAGAAGCCTCTTCCTGGTCTCGGGGTAGCCGGCAGCGATGATGACCCTGTCATCGGGGTATCCGAGTGTATTCGCCGCATAGGCCTCGTCTGCGGGCACGGGGATCAAATCATCCACATAGGGACGCAGCGATTCAGGCCGCAGGTCCCTCTCGGAATACACCAGGGTGCCCGGCCTCGGAGAGGAGCAAACAGTGGTGAGGTGCAGAGTGGAGGAGGGAACATTCAGCACATCCACATTGAAGTCCAATGCTTTCATGTGTCCTGTCAGCGCTTCTATGCCAGCAGCATCCGTCCGAGTCGACTTTCCGATGACAAATGTGTCATCCAGGAACACGACGTCCCCGCCATCCACGCGCCCTTCACCTTCTAGTCGAACGATTTCCATGGACTTAGAGAGGCATTCGGCAATGCTGTCAACCTCCCCCGAGCGGCTTGGGTGGCCGGGTGCGAGAATTATCGCCGTATCCCCCAAGATTACAGCAGCGTCCTCGACGAAGCAGCAATCGGGGTAACCAGGCAGCTCAGGGAGAACCTCGACCTGGGTCCCATGGGCGCGGAGTGCTGCAATATACGCAGAATGAGACCCCCTGGCAGCAGCCACATCAGGAGCGGCAGTCCCGAAGTATGTGGAGAGGGCCTTGTCGTAATCGCTGGATATCTCCCTGACGATCGCAGCGGGTTTTGTTCGATTGAAGGTCCCGCCCATCCTTATCGCCCATTCCTCTCGGAGCCGCGTGTTAATTGTTCGGAATTATAAGATCATAACAGGATGAACTCGGAACACCATTTCAGCATCTATCATGAACCTACTACCTCGGGGATTACCATGGATGGACTGGTTGAAACCACTTCAGAGGATGGGAGCCAGCTGAGCCCGATCCTTCAGGATGGGATCAAGAACTATCTCATCGACATCGACGGGACCGTCGGCGAGGACATCCCTAACGAGGAGCCCGATCGCATGGTCACCGCGGAGGCATTCCCTGATGCGATTAGGACGATCAACGCGTGGTATGACGCCGGTCACAGGATATGCTTCTTCACAGCCAGGACAGAGCACCACAGGGAGATAACCGAGACGTGGCTGAATGATAAGGGATTCAGGTATCACACCCTCTTGATGGGCAAGCCCCGTGGAGGGAACTATCACTGGATCGATAACCATGTGGTCCGAGCGACCCGCTACACCGACAGATTCACCGATATGGTCACCAAGAATGTCGAGATTCAAGTCTTCGAGGAATAAAGCCGCCAAATTCCTCATTATCTCCGGCATGATCCGCGCTCTATGGGAAATAGGAGCTGTGCCGTCCCATCTTGTACTGCTGTAGAGTTCAGAGAGACCGGATACTGCCACCGTCATCAAGACCTGGCTGAGTTCGGAGCGCTCATCAAAAATGACGTCCCACCGAGCGAGATCATAATTTCCACAGGTATAACCGGCGAATCAGCCAATCTCCTTTCAATCGGTTTCACAATCGCAATTATCGGTCTCATCGTGTCAATTCTCGGAAGCCTCGACTGGGTCTGCTGTGGGTTGACCCTCATCATAATTGGAGGCTTGTTGGGAGGTTATGACTTGTTATCGAATATCCTCCGTCCAAGTCCCAGAGCAGGACAGCACACGATTCAATGAAGATCAGTCCAGCCCGCCGACTATCTGAGCTGACCAAACGCCCAAGGCATATGCCGCGATAGTCGCTATAACCCCAGCCACAAGGGATACTTCGAAGCCCCAACCTCTCCTGATCATTATTGGAAGGACAATGAAAAGCGCCAGTGATGGGACGACCAGCCACAGGATTGACTCAGCGAAGTCAGCGACCTGAGACGCGTCTCGGGTATCATGGTACAGCGCCGTCATCGCTAGGATGCTGGTCAGTGGCAAAGAGACGACCAGTGCCCCGAAGACTGCGGACTTCTTCGCCAGCTCACTCGCCGCTACGACTATGCTTCCAGCTAGTAGGCCTCTGCCGATCAGTTGTGCTACGGACATGTCGGGGCCATGCCCCCCCGTGCCCGTGAACCTATCGCCTTCTCAGGCGTCTCTCTCTCGACCGGCGAGAGCAGCGCCCAGCAGGCCGATAACGCCCAGGAACGCCCCGAATCCAGGCAGCTCCTGCCCAATTAGGGCCGAGTCCGCCGAGTACTCCTCGGCCCACGTGTCATAGGGCTGAATCGCATACTCGCCAACGGGACCGCTCACGATCGAGATGTCTCCGCTCGAGACCATGCCATCCCCGTCGCTGTCCACGTAGTCGACCAAGACGCCGTCGATCTCCCCACCGCTCAGCGGGAAGGCCATGACGACCGTGCACTCGTCCCAGATCGGTTCTGAATCATCTTCCATGTCATCCTCGGAGTCCATGTCGCCTTCATCGCAGTCCAGCATCCTGAGCTCGAAGTCGGTTATCGGCGCGTTGGCCACCTGATCCACAACGTGCGCGTGCATGACCATCGGGAAGTCGTAATCCTCCCAGCTGTCTTCGCAGTCGTAGTGGACGACCCCGTGCTCATCTTCCCAGATGCAAACCTCATCGTCGTCATCATTCTCGTCAGACTCTGACCACAGACTTTCTCCTGCTGAGTGCTCGTAGTCCTCACTCTGTCCTAAGTCGTCAGTGCAATGCCATGCGTCATACCCATCTTCACCCTCATGGTATTCGCAGTAATACCACCAATTGTCCCAGTCGCCATCGGCCTGGGATATCTTGCACCACCAAACGGTATCATCGCCATCTGGGTTTCCTTCCCATCCGCAGTAGCCGTCGTAATAGCTCTTCCAATATATATTCGCATCTTCTTCGCTCCACCAATCATCATTTGGAGTTATATCCTCACGCCACATTATAGCGCCTGATCCTTCCTTAACATACCAATCACCGCTGACAAGGTATTCACCTTCTTCATCGTCACCTTGATCAGATACTACCCATACTGATGATTCTTCTTGTTTATCTTCGTAATCTGCCAAAACTTCGAAATAAACTATTTCTCCATGACCATAGTTACTTCGCCATTGTGTACAAGCTGTTACATCTGTTGGGACGATATTCTCAGTACAAGCTACATCTCGTCCAGTATCTCTACTATCACGTATCCAAGTACCTTCACCTTCGTAACCATGACCATTATCACCATGGTCATCGTCGTCATCATCGCCACCAGGCAACGCGCCAGGCATGAGCGACTCATCCGATCCATCTTCGCAGTCTTCCCATCCGTCCATGACGGACCAGGCAGGAACGAGCTCGCCGTCGTCGCAGACCATCATGGGCTCTACGTGGACGGAGATCGGGGTCGCCGTCCTGTCCAGGGTGTAGTCTATCTCGGGTATCGACACCATCTCGCTCGTGAGGTATGAGAAGGTCATGCTCATGACGGACTCCCCGTCGTCCATCTCCATCTCGTAGGAGTGGAAGCTGCCGTCTCCATGGAGGCGTATCCACATCGTCATGTCGCCGGTATCGTCCACGGTCTGCATGACCATGGTCTGAATTCCGGAATCGTCCTGCGTTATCGACACGCTCGAGCCCTCAGGCATCATGTCGTCCATCGGGAGCTCGTTATCCCCGCACGCTTCATCTATGTCGAAATTGATCTCGAGCCACGAATCGAAGCCGTCGAACTCATACTCATCGAGTTTTTGATCATCGTTCTCGTCAGCGTCGGAAAAGATGGGGCTCACGTTATCGATTATGCAATCAGCCATCTCACTGGAGAACGATGGTTCCTCGTAGAGCACTGTCTCGATTTCACCCATCTCCACGAAACCGTCTTGGTTACGATCGAACCAATCGAAATCACTCTCGTCATCGTCTTCTTCTCTATCTTCTCCATCTCCACATTCCTCGTCGTTTGATGCGCAATCCTCGTCGTCATCACGCTCATGGTCGTCGTGGTCATCTCCATCAGGCAACATGCCGGCCATGAGCAAGTCTTCCATGCCCATCATACCCGTCATGCCAAACGAGGCGGCTCTCACGACCTCCTCCAGATCGGGGGACATGTCCCTGCTGATCGAGCTGGTTGTGCCGGATTCTCCGACCTCGGAGGCCATTGGGCCCCCGATGCTTGTTGTTACCATGATGTCAGTGCCGCTCCACACCATCTCGCTGTCGATGCTGATCATGTCCATGTACGATATCATGGACCTGTTGTACATTGACTGTGACTCTAGGTCAACCATAATCACAGACAGCATCTCGATTGACACGCTCATCCCCGAATCGGGGTCGGAACCGCTCATCGACATGCTGTATTCGACTCCTGAGACCCCGCTGTCCGAATCAAGCAGGTAGCTCGAGGGATCGGCTGCCATGGCATCCCCCATAGCGGCCATGAATCTGGCCTCGTTCTCTAGGAAAAGACACAGGTCGTCTGAGCCGGATGTGGCATCCGGGTCGTAGTTCGAGGCGTTCTCGTCCGAGCAACCGATTGCATCGGCGATGTCCTCCAAACCCTCGATACACCCGGCCATGGAAGAGACGATCATCAAGAAAGCAGTCGACAGAGCAGTCACGCTACGCATGCCCCCTCCTTTTTTACCAACCAATTAAAATCATGGCCCACATTCATCATTAATTTGCCAAAAACGGATGATTTAGTGGTGCAGAGGACAGGATTCGAACCTGCGAAGCACTACGCACTGGGACCTCATCCCAGCCCCTTTGACCACTCGGGTACCTCTGCTCGGAGTGGATGGGGGCCCAACTTCGTATATCACGATGGCGAATCAGGCATCCACGATCCGAATCCAGTCGCCGGTTTCAACAAGCCCTGGTTCAACCACCCTCGCAACCCATCTCGACCAGCCCTCTTCCTCGTCATGGTCTATCCTCGAGAATCTGTTTCCCACGAATGACTTGCCTATTTTGCTGCAGGGGGCGCAAGGCTCACTCAGCTCGAGCAGGGCATCGCCCGCCTGCAGGCGCATCCCAACCTTCAGAGTAGCCCACGGTATACCCTCCACAGTCAGATTCTCCCCCGTGGAACCGACTTCTATCGGATGCCCCTCGCTCTGGAGGGCAAGAATATTCTCGATCGAGAAAATACTGACAGCTCTGTCAGCATCCCCCGCCTTCTTGTTGCTCCGGAACCAATTGTAGTCCCCTGAGACCCCAACTTCTTCCACCATGGCGCGGTCAACAGGATACTTGGGCACACCGCCGTCAGGACTAACATTGATTGAAACAACAGTCCCACTCATACAATCTCCCGCGGCTCGAGCTCAATAATGAGATTACCTACCAGCAAGGCACCTGCGCCGATGAACAACCATGCCGAGGGATCTCCCTCCAACCCAAGTATCAAACTCACCACAGCAGCCCACACGGGCTCAAACGCGTAGACCAACGCAGCGCGAACGGGGCTTATCTCCTTCTGGTACCTCATCAAAGCAGCCAGTGCTACGAACGAGCCGAAGAAACCGCAAAGAGCGAGTGGGATGACATAATCCGCGCTTCGCATCAACTCGACAGTGTTCGAAAACCACCCGACTCCCCCATACCCCAATGGATCGAGCACCAGAATGCCAAACGCCAACACCATGACTGTGACCATCATCGTACCTGTGGACTGAATGGGGTCAACCAACCTAGTTACTCTGTCAGTGACTATGATGTGCATTGCGAATAGGAATCCACTGACCACCGTGAGCCACTCGCCAACCCCGAATTCAACTCTTGGAGGCCCTGAGATCCAACCCGCACCGAAGGTCGCCAACAATACTCCAAAGATCATGAACGACGTCATTCGCTGTCTGCCAAGGGCAACGCCCATTATTGCTGTGAAAACGACGTACAGGCTGGTGAGGAAAGCCGATACGGCCGGGGTCACATCAGTCAAACCAACCATCTGAATCAGAAATCCGAGAATGAGAATTAGGCCGAGAGAGAAACCGCCCTTCCAGACTTCCGGATCATTGAACCCGGATCTCGATGCTCTTAGAATGACAAGTGTGCTAATCGTCCCAATCAGGAATCGAAATGCCACGAAATGCATCGCGACCCATCGACTGTCAACGTCTGGCAGAACCACTTCGGCCGATGTCAGTGCCTGCTTCATCCAGATGAATGTCATGCCCCAGATGAAAGCGACACAGAAGAGAATCCCCGTGGCTCGATATCGCGCTCTCATCGACCATGCGAAGTGGGAGCACCTGATATACCGCGCTGGCCATAACAGTAGAGACGCTCAAGAACAATACCCTCTTCCCAAGAGCATGGTGAATGTGGCCGACCCCCTTATGGGTGGGGCCTATGACACGCTTGTCAGCGCCTTCGGCACAGACGTCGCATGGGTATTGGGGCACATGGCAATCCTGGCCGTGATCACAGCATTAATTTCAGTGATGAGAAATTGGTCCAAGATATCCGAAGGAGCACAACTCACCAGGGGCCACGCACTTGATGCCGTTGCAATTGTTTTATTCACGGCGATTCAGACCCAATACTTTACCACCACCCTCGCATGGCCCTTTTCACAGGCCGTTCTGATAGCCGTATCAAGCACGCTATCCCTGCGCTGGTGCATCAACGTGCTGAACTGAAACCATCCCAACGGTCAAAACGACCCACTCTGGCATACCTGCATGGCTGCCTTCGGCGATCACCCCCCTTTGCCGGAATCGTTGGAGACAATATTGTCCGACGAAACCACCTCAACCGTGTTCCTGAAGGCAGACTGCCCGCCCCGTGCTAAGAGGGGGCATATCAGCGAGCTACGCCTAGATACTATTGATGACAACCCATGGACTAAGACAGAGGTAAGCGATCTTTCGAGCGAGTTGGCAACTGTTGTAGATCAACACCCAGATCGCTCTGACTGCTTCGTAGAGATAGAAAGAGAGGGCTGTCGAATCCTTCAGATTGGAGATCTCAGAGTCACATGCGCGTGGCCGCCATTTTCAGATGCATGGGAGATTACAGTAGTGCGGCCCGTCGCATATCTTTCTCTTTCAGACTATGAGATTGAGCCAGAATTGAGAAGAAGACTCTCAGACCATCACAGGGGCGTATTCGTCGTCGGCAAACCCGGCTCTGGAAAGACTACGTTCGCTCAAGCCATAGCAGCCTATCTTGATGACGAGGTCGGAGCCATGGTGAAGACCATGGAGGCTCCAAGAGATCTCCAGTTACCAGATAGAATAACCCAATATGCACCTCTTGAAGGGGATCTGGAGAAAACTGCAGAAGTGATATTCCTTGTTCGTCCCGATTTCGTGATATTCGACGAAGTTAGACGAGCCAGAGACTTTGAGATATTCGGAGATGTCAGGCTGGCTGGTGTGGGTCTCCTGGGGGTGACACATGCAAATAGTGCGCTTGAAGCGATACAAAGGCTCGTGGGTAAAGTGGAGCTTGGACTCATATCCCAAGTCCTCGACACGGTCATACACATTGAGAAGGGCAAGGTGCATGAGATATTAGAGCTGAAAATGGTTGTCAGAGCCCCCACGGGGATGGAGTCAGATCTATCGCGTCCTGTTATTGAGATACGACGATTTCCAAGCGGAGAACTCACTCATGAGATGTTTGCGTTTGGGAGTGAAATCGCAGTCGTACCAGTCGGTGGGGAAGACGGGCGAGGCAGCCCAGCCATGATAATGGCTGGAGATGAACTCAAACGGCAAGTCATACGTCAAACCGGGATATCCGTCGCCTTTGCAAAATTCACGACCGATGCATCCGCAGAAATCTACGTCGATGAGTCAGCCGTCGGAGCAGTCGTCGGCCCAGGCGGTCAAAACATCAGACGGCTTGAGCAACAACTCGGAGTCAAATTAGATGTCAAGTCGGTCCGCGAACTCCCCAGAAACCAAAGGAAGAGACTCAACTCAAAACAAGACGACATCCAAGATATGAGCGAGTGGAAGACTCGTTCAGGACGAGAGTGGCAAGGCGGCGATCAGGGCGGAAGCCGCAGAGGCAAGCGAAGAAAAGGCCGGGGAGGCCGTCGTTAGACTCTCGCAGGGTTATTGGTGCAGGAATCTGTGCAGGTATCGTGACCGAGTCAGGCCCAGCAGCCCCAGTACGCATCGTCAAAGACCAGACGAAGATTACGAATGGCACAGAGGTACAAGAGAAAATGATAGCGGCAGCGAGGGTATTTTCCGATATCCTCCGCCCCACTTTTGGCCCACGGGGCCTCGACAAGATGCTGTACAAAACAGATGGGAGCATGGCCGTTACAAACGATGGGGCTAGAATCGTTGCAGAGCTTTTGGTCAAGCACCCAGCAGCGAGAATGATGGTTTCAATGGGCAAGACGCAGGAAGAAATGAGCGGCGACGGCGTAACGGCAACGATGCTCATCTGCGGGGCGCTTCTCGAAGAGGCGGCACGACTACTATCAAGAGGCCTGCACCCACTCACGGTAGTAGATGGATATCGAAAATCGCTTGCGATATCCTCCTCTGTTGTAAATGCAAGATCACGTATTATCGACGATGGAGACCTCTCCAAGATAGCAACCACATCCATGACTGGGAAAAGTGTAGATACAGCACATTTTGCGCCAATCCTGTCTGAAGCCTTTCGCATCCTACGGCCAAATGTCTCCGAAGTATCCACAGAGAATTTCGGGATGCACAAAACAGGACAAGGAAGCCAACGAGACTCAAGATTAGTCCGAGGACTCGTTCTCAGGCGAAGAGTACCCTCGGACAACGCTCCAAACAACCTGAAAGACGTACAAGTGGCAGTGATTAGAGGCGATTTGAAAATCCGGAAAATGACACGCGTAGCAGAGATAAAAATCACCGATGCCGACCAACTTGACTCCTTTATCGCTGCAGAGCAGAATAGAAAAGAGAAGATCGTTCATTCCGTATCTCAAAGCGGCGCAAAGCTCGTTTTATGCGGAGGAGAAGTCGATAGAGACATTCTTCACAACCTTACCAATTCTGGGATTTTAGTGGTATCCGAACTTGACTCATCCGAAATAGAGCAGGCAGCCCTTGCTACTAATGCCGGGGTAATCGATGGAGTAATGGATATCGATTCGGAAAACCTCGGCCACTGCGGCTCAGTCGAATGGATTCGTAAACCGGCATCTGACCAGGTGGAAGACATCATCACAATTGATGCGTGTCCACTTGCAAAACTTGTCACGATATCTGTTAGTGGAACCTCGGATACCACATCAGAGGAAACCATTCGCTGCTTGCATGATGCCATACGCTCGCTCTCGGCCTGTGAGAAGAACCCCAGTGTCGTGGTCGGCGCGGGCTCAATACATGCAAGAATTGCGCATGGGGTCAGATCTGCCAGTTTGAATGAACCGGGGAGAGAACGCCTTGCTATGGATGCCTTTGCCCGTGCGATGGAATGCATCCCCTTTGCCCTAGCATCCAATGCAGGCGCGGAGGGCCTTGACACCGTTCTCGAGATCAGGACGAAGTCAAGAGATGAGGTTGAGCGGGAATACGGGGTAACCGAACAGGGAGAGGTGATGGAAATAGACGATGTCCTGCACCCCTCTTCAGCGATTCTTTCTAGCATAGAGGCCGCTCTCGAGACTGCTGTGGGGATGCTTAGAATAGACCAAGTTGTGAGCGCTCGAGGCGATTGAGTCTTCCCTAATGGTCATTGACCTGTTCGTCCGGGAATCAACATGACGAGTCGCAGCGCCCTCATCAGCGTCTACCATAAAGAAGGGATAGTCGAATTCGCTCAGAATTTAGTAGATATGGGCTGGAAGATTCTTTCCACTGGAGGAACAGCCCGTTTGATGAGGGAATCGGGTCTAGAAGTACAGGATGTTTCAGAGGTAACAGGACACCCAGAATGTTTCGATGGACGAGTCAAGACTCTCCACCCAGCAGTGCATTCTGGATTACTCGCCAGGAGAAACAACCCTGATGACATGACCACTCTTGAAAGTCTTGGATACGCTCCAATCGACCTCGTCTGCGTCAATTTGTATCCATTCGAAGAGACCGCATCACGCAAACCCCCTGTAACCGATTCAGAATTGATAGAAATGATTGACATCGGCGGCCCCACCATGATTAGATCAGCAGCCAAAAACCATCAAGATGTCCTAGTGGTCACATCCTCAGGGCAATATCCGGAGGTCATACAATCACTTTCTGAAACTGGTGGGGACCCCACAAAGATAACCCCCTCACTACGAAGCAGACTGGCTCTTCAGGCCTTTCAAAGAACAGCTGCTTATGACGCAGCCGTTTCTTCGGAACTCGACAACCGAATCATAGGCGAACAGGTGCCCACAAGACTGCATATCTCCACTGCCCAAGGCACGAGTTTACGATATGGCGAGAATCCACATCAACCTGCTGCATTTTATCCTAATTCAGGAGAAAAATCAGGTCTTTCCGGAGCATTACAGCACGGTGGGAAACCCCTGTCGTACAACAACTATCTGGATTTAGACGGTGCATTGAGGCTTGCCAGATCACTCGTGGCATCCGGTTTTGAAAATGATCATGGGTGCGTGGTCATCAAACACACTAATCCATGCGGAGCAGCAGTCGATAGGACACAGGAAGGAGCTTGGAAAAACGCTCTGGCAAGTGATCCAGAGAGCGCATTCGGATGCGTGATAGCATTCACAAAGCCAGTTGAAAAGAAAACAGCCGAATCGATTGGTAACCACTTTTTCGAGTGTATGATAGCGCCGGGTTACGAAGCCGGTGTTCTTGAGATACTCTCCCAGAAAAAGAATAGGAGGATGCTCACACTCTCATCTATGACGCCCCGTCAAGATGTCGTGACATTACGGCAACTGGATGGAGGCTGGTTGGCGCAGGTCCAAGGCCCACCGTCTATACAATGGGATTCAGTACAGTGCGTAACAGAAAAGGAGTTCACCGAAACAGAGGTCAATCTCGCAAAATTTGGAACAACCGTCATTTCCGAGGTCAAATCAAACGCAATACTGCTCGTGTCCAGCACGACATCTGGCTTTGCAACTGTAGGTGTGGGCCCCGGACAAACGAGTCGAGTAGAGGCAGTCAGGATCGCCGCTAGGAGAGCAGGAGACAGAGCAAAGGACTCCATGATGGTGTCTGATGCGTTTTTCCCATTCCGAGACGGTGTCGACGCAGCAAGCGAAATTGGCGTCTCTTCCATAATTCAACCCGGTGGATCCATGAGAGACTCCGATTCCATCGCCGCTGCAAATGAACACGGCATCTCAATGATTTTTACACACAAGAGACTCTTCCTTCACTAGTGGTCATATGACATCTAAATCTCTCGATCAGCCAATCATTCTTCCAAGATCAAAGATCGTCCTTCGGAACAGGAGCGTCTTAGCAGCACTCACAAACAAGCAAAGCCGAGAAGACGGCACACTCACTCAAGATGAGATAAGGTGGCTTGAAAGACGCGCAAAGGATGGTTTTGGCATCGTGACTACCGCTGCTGCATTCGTCCATCCCAGCGGCAAATCCTGGGTTGGTGAGTTGGGCGTACACAGTGACGAAATGCTTCCTGGTTTGGAGGAACTATCCAAGAGAATAAGGCGCCATGGAGCTGCGAGTCTCGTCCAAATTTTTCACGGGGGCATGAGGGCGCCGACAGATCTGATTGGAGAAGTCCCCATGTCTAGTAGCGTGAATGAGACCGAGCAGTCCTCAACAGGTTATTCCCGTTCTATGGGAGAGCAGGAGATTGAAGAAGCAATACAATGGTTCGTGAACGCCGCACAAAGATGCTCATCCGCAGGCTTCGATGGTATTGAGATACACGGCGCGCATGGATATCTGATCTCTCAATTTCTAGGCACCAAAACCAATCGAAGAGAAGATGGCTGGGGCGGTTCGAAAAAGGCCAGATTCAGATTCTTAATTGAGATATTACGAAGAATCAAGAAAACAGTCCCGTCCAATTTCATAATCGCCGTAAGGATATCTCCGATATACCCGTCTTGCGGCATAACAATTGAAGACAGTCTAGATTTGTAGAGATATCTAATCGATGAAGGAATCGACATTCTTCATCTATCTTGTTGGGACATAACAAAAAAGGCCCATGACGGACCAGACGCGTTACCGATAACTGCTGAATTCTCTAGAAAGAT
>Ga0209503_10000148_pt1 | contig 49594 bp, 25 predicted proteins | sample SouAtlMetagenome_2_FD_187448 | JGI IMG/M metagenome (GOLD analysis project Ga0209503, IMG submission 187448) | Marine eukaryotic phytoplankton communities from Atlantic Ocean - South Atlantic ANT15 Metagenome (SPAdes) (version 2) | ecosystem: Environmental > Aquatic > Marine > Oceanic | place...
TTCTTCTTCTTCTTCTTCTTCTTGTTCTTCTTCTTCTTCTTCTTCTTCTTCTTCTTCTTCTTCTTCTTCTTCTTCTTCTTCTTTCTTCTTCTATGGACCTACGCAACCGCAGGACTCTGCCAGGAGCCTAGCCCGGGGCGGGTACTCCTCGAGCCCAGCAGCCTCCCGAGTCCCCATTAATAGCCTAAGGGGCCGAGCTAGCTGCAAAAAAAAGCATCAGGGATTCCTTACATTCTAGCGGAGCGTGGGACCCTGAAAAAGCGAGAGGTCGCAGGGCCCCCACGTGAAGTGGCGTTCATGCCACGTCGTGGCTATTTGGGCAACCATACACCATAAGTTGCCATTTTTGCGCATCCTACCGAAGCCACGTGCACCAAGGGGACTTCGAGGGCGAAACGAGCAACCTCTCAAAATGGGGTTGCGCCCTTCGTGCTTCCGATCAAGTTGAGATCCGGAGTGCTTGAACCCCCCCGGGTTACACCAGGGGTTCTCAGCTACACCAGGGGTTCTCAGCCTATCACATGATAATTGTATCTTATCTAACAGTAGTCAGTCGGCTACGGTGCGTTTTAAACTGTGCATGAATCTTCATCGAGCAGGAGCATCACGACAGCAAATCACCCCAGGTCAGTTACCATTTAATGCAGCAAGATGAGAGAGTGCAAACTACCTCGATGCGCTGCGCGGCGCCAAACACTGTCGCCAGAATCATAATTTATTGAGCGCAGCTGAATATAGGTTTCTGTCATAGCGGACCAGAGGATGATTTTTGCACTAAGTGATGAATTTTTTGATGGGGCTCAGCAACGATTCTGAAGGGTGTTTTCTAATAAATGGGGTTTTGTTCCACTTGAGTCCATGGACATAGCTTTACCTTTCGAACAAATTGGTTCCAGTCCACCTTGTTGGCAATTGAGTTATTCACTTGAAGAAGCTCCCACTTTTGCACAGGACTTCCAGTGACAACACAGGTAGGAAGATCAGAGGCATAAAGCCCGGCGTAAACTGTACCAAGTGACAACTTGCTTCCGGGGAGCTGCTGATCGATGGATTTATCCATACATGTTGACAAGACCCAATCCCTAATTTCTTCACGGTCCTCCTCCTCTACTAAATACTGCTTTGAAGGCAAATCAAAAGGAAACGGAATATTTGTCGCATCTGCAAAGTCAGCATTGTCAATGTTGTCAATACTTTCTTCGTCAATTGCCTCAGTAAGATCAATGTATCGATTTAGAAGCAAAAAAGCCAAGTTATCGTGCCCTTGGTCGCGCGCTATTGTGCCAGCCAAATAGAATACTTTGTCGATGGGGATGATGCCCGCATATCGGATCAATGTCACAGAAATTTTTAGTGCGATGCCTTTCAGACCATGTTGCATGCATGTGAGATATAAATTGTAGTAGTGAGTCGCCATCAGAAGCTGCTCAAAACCATCAGAAGTATGGACGCCGAGAGCATCATGTTGAGTTTCCTTATTTGAACGTCCTAGGTCAAAGAGCACATTGCGCAGTTCGGACACCAAAGTTTTGTGGTGCTTTTGATCCAAGTGAACTTGTGAGTGATCTTGACCAAGCACAGCCACGACCAATGCACGATACATCTTCATGTTTGAACCGGGGGGGGGGGCACCATGTTGGTTTAACGTACGAACAGCCATTATTAAATTTGTCCCATCCGAAGTAATCTGGGCAGCCTGTAATCCAGCGTATTTAGCACGCACAGAAAAGTTAAAACCCTCGTAGTCTATCTTTTGCCAAAGCTTGTCCCACTCCCTGCGTTCAACCAAAATATCCATTGCAGCTGCTCTGTGTCCAAGTTCAAAAAGCCCATCTGTGTCTTCAGCAGAACGGAGGGCAGCTTGATAGGCGAGATCAACCTCAGCCTCAAACTCACTAGAACCTATCGCCAATTCCCGAGCTTTCGCCCAGCAACGGCCTTCAATGGCACATTCAATCGCCCCGCGTAGATCGTTAGACTCTCGTAGGAGCTCAGCGGCTGTTTCGTGGCGTCCTATTTCCCTTAATCTGCGAGAGACGTCGGCCACTATATCATGGCATCTATTTGTCGGCATGTGTTGCCGTGCAACCGCAACAGCACAGTACCATATTTCTTCCAAGTCGCCTGGGTCTTTGATGAGTTCTTGCCGAGCATTTAAATAAGCATCTACGGCACTATCCCACTGCCCTTTTTGTTCCAGTTGCTGACCAGTGCTGATGAAATTTATCTTCGAGCCGCCAGTTCCACGTCGGGCTTCAGCTTGTGAGTATGCCAGTGAAACGTTGGAGAGCATATGTGGTAGGTGACGCTCAGCGAGAGCCAGTGCTTCCACCCACATGCCCGCATCTTTATACATTGAGAGCGCCAACTCTGGCTTGGCAGCTAACAGGAATAACTCTTCCGCATGCTGATATTTGCCAGCATCGACCTTTACGCGCGCTTGTGAAATGTATATGTCCGAAGCTGCTGTTGGGTCATATGTATTTGCCACTGCCAGCGCATCAGACCATGCCTGCTGATGGATGTACATATCGACTGCTTCTCTTGGCTTTTTTGCCTGAATGAATTCTAGCTCTGCTTCTTTGTAACGTTCTTCGTCTTCAAGATAAAGTGCGTGCTTAAGATGTACATCAGATAGCTTTTCAGGACAAGCTGAGCGAGCTAGTTCGAACGCGTGGTCAAAAGCTCCCGACTCTACAGCATAGTCGATTGCTGGTTCAATCAGACCCTGTTTTGTCAGAAGTTTGGCTCCAGCATCGCCGCCAAGGGACAGCGCCCAAGCATAAGCAACTCGCTTCGAGGCATTCGGTCCACCGTGCATTGTAGCAACTCGCATAGCTTCCTCCCAGATATCATTTGTTCGATACATATTCACTGCAGACAGCCATTCATTAGCTTCACAGTAATGATGCTCAGCATCGCGTAGATTCCCTTCAGACTCCAGGTGTTGTGCAAGATATTGATGTGTTTCCTTTAGAAGCTCCTGTCGATGCTTTTCAACTAGCTGAACCATAGCATCATATTTGCGCTGTTTTTTGTACATGTTAATTGCAAGGTCTGGTTCGTCAATTGTCAAATATAGCTTCTCCGCATCCTTAAGATTTCCTTCTGCTTCGAGATGTTGCGCCTGGGAAATATACAGGAGGCTTACTTCACGCGGCTCCATGTAAGATGAAGCTACTTTATGAGCGCAGTCCCACAGGTTGACCCGTGTGTACATTTCAACCGCTTTCTCTGGTGCTCCAGCAGCAACATAGAAGCGCTCAGCCTCACGCGTATCATCAATATCTTCATAATGGTGAGCAAGCCGGCAAAGATACGGCTGTGCCATGCTACATTCAACGCTCTCCAGCAATTGTATGGCTCTGGTCCATTGTCGACAAGTTAGGGCGGCTTCAATTGCCTTGGAGGACAAGGACGCCTCTATATAATGATTTATAGCCATGTCCACCTGATTGTTCTCAATTAAGTAGTCACCCCAGCGCTCATGAAGCTCAACAACTCGCCCAGGAAAATGTTTCCGAGCGAGCTCCACAGCTTTGCGAAATGAAGATCCTTTTAAGAAAGCATCCATCGCCCGCTGGAGCTGATCCGCAAATTGATAAAATTCCCCAGCTTGTTCATACAATCCACCCGATGTAAACGATGCTGCTACTTGTTCTACTATTGATGGCGAATTGTCGACGTTGTTGTGTTTTATCAAACGAACAGCATGGCTCGGCATACCACCTTGAAGATACAACTCGATCGCTGGCAGGAATTCGCCTCCTGCCTCCTTCAGATATGCAGCTTTTGACACTTGATTCGAATCTAGCAAATACTGAAAATGATCGAGTTGCATTTTCATGGCATCGGGATGCTTCCTTTCTTTTGCAATCGCAACAGCACGATCTAAATTATGTAACTGGTGGTGCATGCGAATGGCCTCAGTCACATTGCCTTGCAACAGAAGTATGTTTTCAGCTGCTCTTCCATCTTTTTGGAGTAGCGCGTGCCGTGATCGGACAAGGAAATAATCTAGTCCCATAGCGTTTTTGCGAACTAATTTAATAAGCCGGTGTAAATACCGTGCTCTCCCAACGTTTCCTAGTGCCGCGGCGCAGCGATGGGCGACGAGTAAGTTGTTTCCCGAGAATGCTATCTCTTCGAGTTTCTTCCACATACCCTCCGCCTCAGGAGAACGCTCTAGAATTTCCAGGATGTCAGCCGCACGATCATAAGCATGATCGTCAATTGCCGAGCCAAATTCAATGAGTGCCTCGTCGAGCAGGTAGGAGGCTGTTGAGAGGAGCTCATCAACAATCACTTCAGTGCGACCGTTCGCGCGCTCTATGTCCACCACACGGCCTTTTATTTGATGAACAGTCACCTGATCTGGAGTATGGATATTATACCAGACGCACAAACTACCACGATTCTGTGCGACCACGACATCAGAGTGCGGGACCCATTGTACATATGTACAGTAGGTCAATAACGTCGTACGCGCTTGTGATCTGACGTCATAGAGGTGCAACTGCCGGCGCCTATCCCGAAATAAAAGCAAGTTTGCACGGCCATTCAATTCAAGCCAATCAATTTTGGAATTTTGAGAAACTGTTGATGAACTCCCAGTGACGAGATCCTTTATGTTAATCGTTTGAGCGTCTAGAAGGTAAGCCATCTTTTTGCTATTAGCGAAATCATCGTCAGCTCGTGTTGGTTGAGGTTCGTTCATTCTCACTGATAGTAGATGTCCCGAAATGTAATCTGTTCTGACAGTGCCACATGCTTCATTGCAACCGTACTCAACGAGTGTTAACTCGCCAGCATGATATACAATGCAGCACGCAGGGTTGTCGAATACAAATTTTTCGTTCCCACCATTTTCCCAGGATATTTCAGACAATTTGTAAGTCGCCAGGTCACCAAGCAGCAGGGTTTCTGTTGTTGACGAGCTATCCCTGGTGTTGGCAACAACGTAGCGATCCTGGTATATGTTTATTTTTGTAACTTCACATCCATATACTGATTTAAGTACAATGCGCCTGCCCGTCTCGAGCTGTTTTACGATGACTTGTGACAAAGAAGAATAGGTAAATTCGAATTTATTCTTGAACTGATATCGCCGTACGCATGCATCATAGAGGTCAAGAGAACCAAAAAGAGAACCAACTGCAAGCCGCCCGCCGTCATGCTTCCATGCTAATGAAGTAATTGCATACAAATTTTGTATGTGCTTGGGGCCGATCTCTTCCCAAGAGTCTTGACGTTGATTGTACGTATACGAGTAAAACGAATTCCAGTTACCAAGCACAACGGTGTCTCCTGTGGGATTAAAGCACGCAACTGTAAATTCACCCCTTGTTTTTGCTTCTGGTGTCGCGGATACTTCCAAATTGGCTCTCTCTGAAGGAACTGTAGAATCAAATCGCCTTTCAACTTCCCCTGTCTCATTATAGAAGACAACAGCACCGTCATTGCCAGCGACAACTATCGAGTGACCCCAGGCTAATGCATACGGTACACACCTACAGCCTCGACTCAAGAATTTAAGTAGCTAGACACAGGCTATTTGCGTGTGAGCAGCAATTTTTGTGCTAGTGCTACCACCATTTGCCTACTTACTTGCGGTAGAAATGGCTAGATTCTAGCTATCGACGTGTAATACGAACCTGGTGGAAGGAAAATTTGTGGATTGAACCGTCCACGTGTGATGAGCAAATGCCATGACCACTCGCTGAGCTTGCGACCGCACAGACATAAAAACCAGTGGCATACAAGCTTGCAGGTTTATTTGATCTAAGCTGGCCAATCTTTACTTTACCCTCTGCAAGTCCGTACCTGCAACCGGGTCATGCGGATCATATGAGCCTGTTATTCTTTTGACGCTGGGCACATGCACAAGCTCATTTTGTCTACTCGAAGGCCATGTCAATGCAGTGATGGGGGAGGTCTGCAAGAACTTGTTGCATATGGTCTTTTTGTCGCCCCATTCAAGCCCAAGCTTGTATACAAAAACAATATTGTCGCTTTGGGCGATAGCCAACTTAGTAGAATCTGGGGAAAAGCTCATGGCCCTCACAACATACGTCTTTGGCCCTCTGTCGGCCGGCTTAGTCGAAAATTTATCCGCTGGCCGCCCTTGGTCGTCAAATAGTCGAACAACACGATCCGATCCACAGACTGCCAGCCTGCGATTGTTGGGGGAGTAACACACCGCGGTGACTTTGCCATCATGAGGATATGCTGGGTTGGTGCTACCGCTGGCAGGCAGCAACGAGCACAAATGGCGGAGTTGCATGGGCCTTGGGCAGTTGAAACAAACACTTTGAATACCGTATACCTACGGTACATATAGTTATGGATGTAGGTAGATGTACCTACCGCAGTACGGTACCGTACTGCGGTAGGTACCGTAGGTACCTTGGTACTTGGTACCTACGGTACGTGAGATCGGAGGTCCGAGGTTGTACACGATAACTCGGCCTCTCCCCTGGCAGTGCTGCAGGCCCGCGCTTGATGCGGCTGCACGAGCGTGCATCTCATCCAAAAAAAAATTGTACCATATTTTTAAGTTCACCGGCGCCAACTACTAGCCCAACGCAGAACAGACTCGGACGGCCGTTAATCAATCGTAGGAGGCCACGGACTCACCCAGAATAAATATTCTCTATGTACTACAACTTGAAGTAGTACCCGCCGACGGCTCGGGCGCCGGTGCCGGTCTATTGGAATAACAGGCCTGCCAGTGTAAAAATGGGCCTGGCCATGTCCAGTCACGGCAGCTTGGGTTCGAAGTGGTATTATTACTTAGTTGAACTAGCTGGTGTGCGGCTCTGGGGGGCGCGAAGTGGGGCGCGGGGTGCGAAGGCCGCTAAGCAGTGAGATGCTGACCTTCGCGCGTCCTGCGCCCTCGATGTGTAATTAATAATCAATTCATTTCTTCAGAAGTCCGCTACTTTGGCTATTGCCGAGAAGTCAATTATCTTATATTCACCATTATCAACTTTAATGATTCCATCTGAGTCTTCAATCGACAATAGCTCGGCATCGTACACGGCACTTCCATCAACAACACGAACTTTGTCGCCAGCCTTGGGTTTGACACGCACAAGTAAAGACGTTGGGAGAGATCGCGTCAGAGCTTGAGTCGCTTTGAGAGCGACGGTCGCCATATTTTTCTGGGCATTGATTTTGATGATTTTGCAGATATTACCATCCTCGAGTTCGGCTTCTGCACCATTGACGCACCATGCCCCACTTTTTGAGGTTGGCGGCATCACGGAAGGTGGTTGATAGGTGGGTGTGCTTGCTCGACTACCATCAAACATAGGTGACTTGGCCTTGCTGTGGCCACTAAATGCAAGGTAGTTGAAGCTACCTGGTGACATACTGTGCAGGGGAGACTTTCCACTACTTTTTGAATTGGGAAGTTCGCGGGGCCGCCAGACATCCTCGATGCCACTATAAGAGGGCGTTGTGGCTTTTGCATGGCCTGGTGCAGAACGTGGGGTTTGAGGGCCACCGCGAGGTGTTTGAGAGCTATATGCGGGGGTACCCCAGGTTGGAGTTGCAGTGCTTCGAGAGGGTGTGGTGTGGTGTGGTGTCACGGCACCATACTGAGGCGTGGCCCCGCCAAGTAATGGCGTGGCTTGTGTAAGGAAAGGCGTCGATACAAGATCTGTGCTGTAGGCCTCCTGTTCGGCAATTCGACGCTGGACGGCAAGCTCTGGTTCCCCACCAGCTGTGCCAGCGACAATCTTGATGCACTCACGGGGCTGCGTCACAGAGCGATTGCGTGTGTGAAGCTCCACAGTAACGTGGGTAGTGGTCGCATTTGTAACAATACCAGCAAGGCCCTTGTAATTCCCTTTACAAATTCGAACCGTACGTCCGACAAAAGGGTCGCGCCCAGTGCTCCTTCCGCGATTATTTGCAACTTTGTTATTGAATTGGTCCTCATTAACAACGCGTTGTTTGCCAAGGCCCATGTATGTGTCTGCTAGGGTACTTCCAGTGGCGCGATCCCCAGCTACGTGGACCTGGCGAGATTTCTTCACAAACAAGCCACCGCATGGAATGGTTGTAGCTCCAGATATTACATTCAGCAACCATAGAGAGGCACGATGGGCACGGACAACAGTAGCCAGAGCCCCAGCATTTTGACCGTCATCTAGAATGACAAGGTCAGTTTCTCTCACGTGTTCATCCTTTGAATCAAGAGAGATGTTCCTTGCACTTTCCTGATTTAGCTTGCGAGTGATTTCTGCAGGACGCACAGTTCGAAGATTGCCGCGTGATGTCAGTACTTCCAGGTCCTCAGAGGCGACATAGGTGACAACAGCAACAGCACCTAGGGGCAAAAGTACGATGTCATGAAGTTCATATCCCTCAAGCGCATCAAGCCCTTTCGAGATCTCACTTGACTCTTGTACGTGGGAAAATCTAACGGTAATTTCTCGCCCCCCGCTATCTGTCAATATTACAGCAACGTGATCACCATCAAGCACCCCACGCTCAAGAATGACACCAGTTTGGCCGGCATATTTGCCATCTTGGACTTTGATATGACTTCCAACTTGAATAGACTTAAGTAGCTGGTGCGTTTCCATAGGTATGAGAACACCTCGAAGCTGTGGCTCATCAAATGCCCTACAATAGACTATACCACCAGGTGCCGTTCTTTCGACTATTAGGGCAACACCTCGCATCTCGCCCTCAATCGCCTCGACCTATTTTGTTGTGTCATGTAAAAACCAAAATAAAATCAATCTTGAGACAATGATTATATACTTTATCATCCTTTTCAAATATAGGACTTTTTTGCGTTGGATCCTGAGTTCCGCGACCGCGAGCAAGCAGTTCGATTTGTGCCTTGAGAGAACGTTTCTGCTCATCATGTGCAGGGCATTTCACGACTGACGATGGTTCATTATCTCCCGGGCCAATTTCCTGAGTGTCGATAACAAAACGCTGCAATTCATCGAGTGTTGGATCGGCGCTTCCTCGCTTGAGCATCGTAGTGACGTTTACCTCTTTGTACAAATAGCCCTTGAGATAGGAAGCATTTTCAAATACATCGAATGTTTCATCAGCCAATGCCCAATTTTGACTTGCTGAACCAGCACTCGTATTTAGCCTAAACCTTCGCTGGGTTACATTGCCTCCCGCAGCAATTATTTCTGATGCATTAAAGAGTCGCATAGGCGGCCTCATTTTTCGGAGGGCATCCTTTCTACCAAAGACGCCAGCCTCTGCCGTATGATCTGATGAAACATCTAAGCGTGGAACAAGCATAATCACTGCAGACGAGCCGCCATTGCCTAAAGCAACAATGCGGCAAAGATCTCCGCGGTATGTGTCACGTGACACACGTGCCCAGTCTCCGATTCTTAGGCCGTTGCGCTTTGAAGCATATCCATACGACGCATCCAAACTTGTGGACAGGACAGCCACCATGTCTACCATCGGCACCATCTTCATTGACCAGCTGCGCAACAATCGCAGGCCCTTGGCTACCATGCGCACATCTGGTTCTGATCGTGACTCCACATAAATGAATCCACGAAGGCTCGTCGTCATGGCACTGCAGATACCTGAGAGAAAGCATGGCCTTGCACTTCGCATTTTGGGTGCCTCAGAACTTACGCATTTGGGTGCCTTCGCATGTCATGGCAGCGCATTTGTTCATTAGAGATAAGACAGCTTCGCGTTCGCAGCCTAGCTTGCACGGAATGGCCCAAAGGCGGGGATCTGCTAACGATGGTGCATTCGCTTGGCGTGTTGCCGCATGTCTCGATGCTGCAAGGGCAGCATGGGCCTTGTCAGCATAAGGAATTCCTTCATCAATGTCGTCTAAGTCGTGGACAAGCTGAGTTGTCCGCTGATACCGCTCGTGCAGTGACTTGACGACACCAGCTACATCTGCATCGCTTCCCTCGAAGAAATTCTCCTGGTTTCTACGACGATCCTGTCGCTGAATCTCTGACCTCATCTCTCTATCTTCCTCATCAACTCGCAACCGCGCAGCCGCCAATTTCTCGTTATTGTCTTCTTCCTCTTCCTCCTCAGCCATATCATCAATATAACGAGATATCCCTAGCCTTGAGCGCTTCGTAGGCTTTCCCTAAGGTATTATGCTAGGTTGCAAATATTCAGATAAAAAAGACACGCTTGGCTTGTGATCACCAGTCCCGTGCGTGTTTTAAACGCAACGCGCGACGTTCCTCCATCGCCGAGAGCGCCACCCGTGGACTGCTCTGGATAATCGTGGTTAAAAGCACTTTTGTCTTTGTAAGATTTGGAATTAGTCGTGTTATCTTTTATTGCTCTCTTCATTTCGGCGCGGCGGCGCGGCCCCGCAACCTTAGTTATGCAGCCTTAGTTTTGCTTAGTTAGCACGTAAGTTCGTGCTACCAAAACATGCTCTAATACCCCCCTTGACGGCGACTATCAGGGCCTGGGAGTGTATTTGTGGCCACGCGGTTACTGAAAAAAATGATTTTGGTGGCCCCGGCCGGGCCGGGGCTTGCGGGGTAAATATGGGGGACGGCATCGTGTGTCTGACTCGGAGGCAACTTGAAGACTCAGGCTACCGTGACCAGGCAGCGAGGATATTCCTCTCCCCCCGTCACTGGCACAGTTACGATGTAATAGGCGGCCCGAGATAGGAGAGAGATAGGGCCATATTCCTGCATGGCCGTTGGCACTGAGTCGCTATGGCACACCCGCATGGCTGCTGTCCGGTATAATCGGGTGAACTTGAAGCCTACGGTCAACTTCTTGTACCGTGACCACTTGGACGGTCAACTTGAAGCTTCAAGCCTGCCAGTGAGTTCAAGTTCTCGGCGTTTGACTGGCATTGAAGTTCTCGGCGATGGCCCGGGATGCAAATCGACGGGTCTTTGCCCGGGACCGCGGAGCAGAGGTGTTGGTGTGTTCATCCATAGGTGACTCCCCGTATAAAACTAGCACGGTGTGGTGAGAGGGAAGGGCCTGTCATTGTTATACGGGCTTTATGGGACCAAGGGAATATATATATAAGGGCCACCATGATATAAGTCCAGCTTGTACAAGCTGGTACCACGTGAGTCCTCCGCCCGAAGTTTTTGAATATGTCCCGCGACCAGGGGCTAACAATATTCCTTAACTTGACATGAGGCGCATGTGTTCCCCCGCAAGAATTATTTATCCTACGATAGGACATGATACATGCGCCTCATAGCAATAAAGTAAATCACGCCTCTGTGTCGGTCTACTGTCGAATTCGCCCCTTAAGTAGTCGTGATGACGATAGGAAAGTTGTGAGCACCCCGGATACAAAGACTGTGTCGCTTGCTCATGGCGGCGAACACCATACTTTTGCTTTTGACCGGATATTTGACTCAAAAGCAACCCAACAAGACGTCTTTGAGGGTGTTCGCGTGTCAAGGTGCGTGTGTGACGTGCTGGGTGGGTACAATGCGACTATCTTTGCCTATGGACAAACAGCGTCTGGAAAGACACACACGATGGAAGGCGGAAACATATTTCACCCACTGAAAAGCGGTGTCATTCCACGTGCAGCAACGGCTCTGTTCCGGGCATGTTCTCATGCGCCTGCATACATTGAATTTGCGATCAAAGTGAGCTTCGTGGAAATATACATGGAGCGAATTCGAGATCTGCTTGATACATTCGGGCAAAAGAGGGGAAATCTGCGAATCCGCGAGAACCCTAATTCGGGGGTATACGTAGCCGGATGCACAGAAACATTTGTGACCAACGAAAATGAATTGTTAATCTGCATGACAGACGGGCGCAAGTCGCGTGCAACAGCAGCCACAGGAATGAATGAGGGGTCATCTCGGTCTCACAGCGTGTTCTGCATAACAGTACAACAGAGAAACACAGAAACTGAAGCAAAGCGCGTCGGAAAGTTAGTTTTTGTTGATCTTGCTGGTTCTGAAATGGCACGAAAGTCCCAAGCGGTGGGGTTGCAATTGGAAGAAGCCAAGAACATCAACAGATCACTCTCCGCACTTGGACAGGTCATTAATGCACTAACGGACGAAAAGAAAGTTCATATACCCTACCGTGATTCCAAACTCACTCGCATGCTCCAGGATTCGCTTGGTGGTAATGCAAAAACTGGACTGATTGTCACCATATCTGCATCAGCAGAGAATGCTTCGGAGACACTGTCAACACTAAAATTTGGTCAGCGAGCAAAGGCCATAAAAAATAAGCCCAAGGTCAATGAACGCAAATCTGTTGAAGAACTCACGACCCTGCTCCGCAAGGCAGAAGCTGCCATAGATATGCAATCAGCCTATATAAATGCGCTAGAACTGCAAGTTACTTCAGGCAACGAGACTGGACATTCTGGTACACCAAATGGTAGTGATGCCGAGACTATGGCCGCAATACTTCAGCTTCAGCAGCAGAAGATATTGTCTCTCACCGAGGAGCTCGCGGAGGAGCAAGCTGAGTCAAAACGATGCAACAAGGAAGTTCTGGATCTCACAGCTCTTCTTCACGAGAAAGAAGAGCTCCTGCTTGATGCCAGAAATTTCATGGAGGAGGTCGAGGCGAAGATGGAAAAGGCAGTCCGTGAGCAGGCGGGAATGCTCGCCCAAAACAGATCGCTTGTCAAGGCCAAAGCACGAGTGGAAGAAAAGGCACATTTCAAAATAAGGGAACTTGAGCTTCGCCTTGAAAAGGCCAATGCGGTTGATGAACGCCTTCGAAAAGAGGATGCTGAATATGCCGTCATCTCTCAGGGTGCCTCAAGGAGCAGCACAGCCAAGCTTGCCATCGAAGGTGAGGTAAATAGCCTCAAACATCCATCAACTTTGGATCAAATCACACTTCAAAGGCTACCAGAGCACTCATCGATGACCAAGCACCTCAAGCTTGAACATCAACACCGCAAGTTGATAACTGACCTTAGTGCTCAATGTGGACTTGTAGATCAGCTCGAGCGTGAGATCAAAGGATCAGCTGTTGGGACCTCCTTAGTCACAAGCAAAGAGGGTCAGCACATGTGCTCACTTCGACAGCGCCTTGAACAATTAGTTGCAGTCCATCGACAGCTACTCCGCAAATATGCTGCTCTTGAGCTTAATCTGGGGGAAGCTACCAAGATGATAATGCTTCGGGACGAGCGCATTTTCCAACTAGAACATCAATCAGAAAAGCGCCATGAGGGGTTTACTGCGGAGTGCCAGCGTCTGTCTGCCCTAATGAACGACCTGGATCTCAAGCTACTGAACAAAAAAACAAGAGTCGAAAAAGTCCTGGCTCGGCCCCGCACCTTGCGTGGAGGGCAAAAGGATGCGCGCGCGCATGCACAGAAAGCTGCAATCTGGTGGAACAATGAGCTTAGCTCGGCCAGTCAGGTTGATCTCCTGGGTCATAGCTCCATAGGTAAAGCGCCTTAGCCAGGAGGCAAGGTTGGCTGGCCGTATTGCATCATTGGTGATAGGTAAGCGCCAGACGGCTCGCAGATATATGCAGCCTCAAATGAAATGACCCGCCAAGCCAGCATGCACTTTGGTGAGACTTAGTTTCTTCCCGGTGGCTTCATCAAATCAGTCGCTCTTGAATTTCGCTATTAATCGTAACGTTCGAATGACGCGCCGCACAAGTGGAACAGACTTAAAGCCGGTGACGCCGACCGCGGGGAATCGGACTCGTCCGGGAGCTGCATTTAGGAGGTTGGGCGTACTATCCTAGGGCCTTTTCGAATACCAGGCCCGGGGCGGGCGGGGAGACGGGGATGGGGGGGCAGACTAGGATTGCTCCATAGCGAACATAAACGCTGTCCTGTAGTGTGGATTTTCTAAAACAAAGGTTAACCAGGTCGATTCCCGTCCCCTAACAAAGTTTGGGATGGGGTCGTCGGGATTTGGCGTTTTGGCAGACCGATGACTGCAAAAAATACCCGCGCGATGTGATTCGGCTCGCTCCTAAGCGGTCTTCTTCGGCCCGAACGGCTTCCAGAGCCGCCACACAGTCATCACCTTGCTTCAGCACCCTTGAATACCGTTATAACCGCCGTGCTGAACGCATGCAGCTGCAGCTGGCGCGCGCTAAACCTACTAAACGGGTTTTTGACGACTTTGGAGCTCTCCCTCTCATCATCATCGACCTCCGTACAGGCCCCTGACCTAGAGGGAGGCTACCGATCCCTCTCGGAGACTTCATGCGAAAAAGCCGGTAATTTCGGATCGATTAAGACTTAGTCATTACCTGGCTCCCCCCCCTGGTCTGCACCCCAAATTGGTGAGATTTTCAATTGATAGCCCGAAGTAGGCGTCTTCGCCCGTTGGGGCCCCAGGGGCATCCTAAGCACACGGCGACACTAGCTTGCCACGGAGGTGCCGCCCTCGAGATGGGGTGAGGCGCCCAAAATCAAGGGGGTACTAAGTACAATATATATTAGTGCCCTTGCCAAATGGCTTAACGTGCGTGTATTTTGCTTAACTCGCGGGTTTTCAGGGGGTGAAAATAAAAACTCGTTTCTATGCTGGTGGTTTCCCCCTCGAAGTCCCCCTTGGTACCTGCGGCGTCTGTAGGATGCGCAAATACGGCAACCTTTGGTGTATAGTTGCCCAAAGGTCGCCTGACGCAGCACGAAACGCCACTGGCGCGACGTTCGCGTGGGGGCCCTTCCGCCCCCTCGCCTTTTTAGGGCTCCACACTCCGCACAGAATGGCGGTGTGCATCTTACAGGAATTGGGCCGCCCCACTCAAGTCGAATAGGGCCCATCGCGCCTCGACAAAGAGTGCTTGCAAGTTAATGGCGTGGGGAGTGTGGGTCAGCTGAAAAGACTAATACAAACCCAAAACATGTGCTTTGGATACGTATTCCTCTTTCTGTGACTAGACATGAAAGTTTGGTGCATTTAGATCTGCATTTTTGTAACATTCAATTACATCTTCTAAGTCGTTGATGGCATCCTCAAAGACAGTAGCATCTACTACCTGCGTGTAGTGATGCAGCATGGCTTTGACCTGATACAGCTTGTTGAAACGATTCTTCAGTGTGTCAAAATTTTGGGCGATGGCAGGAGAATTCTTCAAACAAAGTACTGCACTAGAGGCACCAAGGGGTGGTACACGACATAGACCCATCTTTAAGCCATCAGGATTCCATTGGGGAAGTTTTAGCGATGGACGCAGACAATTTGAGGCATGAATGAGGTTCGCAGAGGCCACTTTCCCTCGTGCAAACACGGCACAGGCGAGGGCTCTATTACTCGAGGTCTGACTCGTCTTTGCATACGTAGTTACTAATTTCGAGGTAGTAGCACATGCTTCCAGGAAAATTCTATGCTCACGCTTGTCTAGATTTAGGTTTGATCGGTTACAACGAAGAAGGGGCGAGAAGCTGGCTGTCAGGTAGTGAAGTCGTTGAAAGGGCACAAGGTTGGTGGTAATCTCGTTGAAGTCCATGTTCAGTCCGCCGGGATAGCGAGCACCAGCTGTTAGATGAGAAAGCAACTGTGCGATGACATCATTAATCCCGTCGAAGCCAGTGTCGATTCCATCAGGAAGTTGCGATGCGCCAAGACCAGCCTGTCTTGCACGGTAGTCCAGCAACGCGCTATTTTCAAGCGGTATAACACAGTCAGAGGCTTCTGTGAGCCATTTTGTGGCAAGAACAGCGTTGTATGGGCCTGTGATGACATCTTCATAATCTGCAGACGGATACACCGCAACATTGAATCGACATAAATCGGGATACATATCTCTAAGTAGCTCAAGCACTGATGACCCGAGACCAGATCCAGTACCGCCCCCTACTGAATAAACTAAGAAAAATGCCTGCGGTGAGTCACATGCCTCAACAGCTTTACGCAGAGCCGCCTCTACCCTCAGCTGGAGCTTCGGGCCATATGAAGCGTATCCACTAGCCCAATTGTTGCCCGCGCCACCTACATCCGTTATTACCTGTGTCTCCTCAAATAAATCTCCCAAAATTGGATGCCGCCTCGTCTCTGAAACTACTCCTTCTTCTGTGTCGACTAGGATGGCCCGTGCTCGCAAGGATGCCAGCAAGCTCCCAACATCAAGTTCTATCGCGGGCTCGTATCGCGCGTCTACATTTCGGAAGAGGGCTGACATTGCAGCATCAAAGCCCCCTTGCACCTGCGACGCAGCTTCTTGCACTAATTCCAGCCAGAAGCGCCGCCCGATTTGGTTCCCGCATTGTCCTACTTGTACCATCACCATCTCGCGGACCATTTTGGCCTGGAGATCATTCCAGTAAGGTCTTTTAGTTCGCCATCTTACTGGTATTGTTGACTGTACCTACGGTACCTACGTTACCTACGGTACCGTGGTACCGTATTTATAAATGATTCCGAGTCACAATTTGGTACCGTAGACCGGGTACCTCCGCATTCATTTGTACTGGAAGTAGCCGCTTCGGACCCGGTCATCCGAGGGCATCCGAGCCCCCGCCCTAGGCCAAATGGTCCGCGAGACGATGGCCATGGTGCCGTCGTGGCAATTGGCCCGAGCCTGAGTCAAATTACTAAATGACACCCGGGCCTTTAATGCGCCCGCCGGGCCCGGGGAACCAAATCGGATACCAGTGGAGTCCGCCGACTCGGAGTCACCGTGACCGCAACGGGTCCTCGAGCAACACTCGTCTGATGGAGTCACTGCCAGTGTGTGAGCTGCGTGCAAATAATCATCTTGCCCCGTCACGGGAAAATGTTGCAACTATTTTGGGACTGCCATTGTCTTTGGGCCAGTGCTTCGGTGCGCGGCATCCTCGTGAGAAACACTTAGTCTACGTCGTGCGGGCAGCCGGGCAACGCATTGCAAAAAACGCGGCAGCAAACGGGCTGCCTCTCGCCGAGAAAACGGCCAAAAGCCATTCAAAATGTGAAATAATTTTATTTTTTTACAACATTTTCCCCCGGTCAGTAAATTGTTCTGTGAGCTCGGCGAATAGGGCTGATTAACTTGAATTGACCTCTACAACTCGAAAAAGGTGACGGTGCAAACAATGCCAGTGCTACAACTAACTCATCATCGAGTACAGACCACGAACTTCCCCCGCTCCGAGAAATTATGCTCAATCCAAGTTCTCGTCGTAAGGCACCTAGACTGAGTCGGACGTGTCAGCGGCTTGGGAAGCGTGCTCTAAACTCGACAGGACTGGTTCCGGCCTCCGGCTATTATGATAGGTCACAGAATATACACTCTCGGTCCCCTCATATCGTTAGGCTCCTGGACGTCGAGTCCTTAGTAATTACGGCCATCTATCTATCCCTAAAATTCCTTTATGTCGGTAGCTCGATGGCGAAGGCGATCAAGAGTAGCGTGCTTTGAATCGCTTTCTTGGAGTGCAGCGCCAAGAAGCTCCTGCCAGTACATATCTCTTAGTTTGACAACAATACCCAGTCGACGAAAGTGCCGCATATTCCCCCGATGGAGGGCTGCATGAAGCGCCAAAACTGAGTTGGCATCTCGACGTTTAAGAATCTTCTGCATTGATGTGGTCAGCAGAGTTGCATGTATGGCCAACGGTTTCTCAATCACACTAAGCCACTTAAATGAATTGATGGGGCCTTTGCCTGGTGCCTCTCGGGCGTCCTTTACATCTCTCGGCAGTCGGGGGACCGAGACACTAGCAGTAGTTACAAGCGAGCAAAACTGTTGTCTATTTGCCAAAACAAGATTTTCAAAGCAGGTCCACGCATTGTTATGTAAGCTGGTCCCGGCTACGATCGCTCTCTCAAAATTGCATGCAATCTGACGCTTCAATGCGCTAAGGCGCCTGTGGTTTAAGCGCTCCTGTTGCTTGAGCGCCCCGCGCAGACGTATTGCGCATTCCCGATTGCAATAGCGGCAGAATTTAAGGACAGCAGCATTGTGACATTGAAGTTCGTCAAGGTGCGCTTGTGAGCCCTTGTTCAAGTCCAGCCTTGCTGCTTTGTGTGCAAGATTATTTTTGAGCTGTCGCTTTTGCTTGGCGCAGGCCTTTTCGATAGCGCTAGCGTGCTCTCCCTTTCGTAATCTGAGCTCCGTATCACACGGCCGCCAGTGGACGTTATCATGTGAAATAATACTTATCTGACCAAAGCAAATGGTCTCTGGCTCTGTAACTCGTCCACGGGGCAAGTTCAAGCGCCCAAAATACTCAACAAAAACCAGGTCTTGTGCGTCATCTCCCCCACATGTGAACTCTAATGAATCCTGATAGGTTGTTTCAACCAATTTGGTCTCGAGGTGCTTTTGGAGGACAACCAACTTGGCCTTCATAGACTTCTTTAGCGCCTTACGCCGAGCAACCGAATCATCAAGGACAGACCATGACATTTCCGACGTCTCGTTTGTGACCTTTGTAGCCCAACGTGCTGCAGTGGATTGCCCTCGTCCGTCAGCTTGCTGTACGATGCGGCTACTCAGTGCGGTGGTGGTAGAAGTCGCATGGCCAGCTGCGATTGACCCACAACCAGCCCTGCGCTCAGCTTTGGGCTTGCAAATACGAAACACATTGTTTGGACCAAGACTTTCTTTGATCTGCAAAACCCGCGCCTCTGCTGGAGCGACCTGCAAGTTGGGCTCGGCCTTGACGGATGCCAGCTCCTCGAGCTTCTCGAGGTGAGTGCATGGGATGTCCCCGCGCTTGGCGTCGACTGCTGCCCGTAGAAAGTGACCAATGTGCGCGCAGTCTACAGTGGCCATGACCTCCTGGAGTCTTGAAGCGTGGAATACGTCAACGGTCGCAACGTGACGCCCGTGCATTTCACAAAGTGCGCGAAGCTGGTTGACAAGCTCCCTAGCAAGATGAGTGATATTTACATCGTCGACCGCAGCGGCACAAAGATATGTCGTCTCTCTGGGCAAAACTAAACCGACCGCATTTACAGCACGACAGGATGTCATCACATGCTCTGACCTCAGAGCTGTAGCAATTTTGGCGTTGGTTGCATCTGCCTCGGCCTCGTGTAGGCGCGCGGAGCTTTCAAAAGGGTCGAGTGCAGACTGTCCTCGCTTCTCCCCTATTCTCACCAAAGAATTCTTGACTATACATCGCTGCGCGCAGAGCACACGTTTGTGCGAGCGTTGAAAGGTCCTGAGCATCGCATTCGCCGAAAAGGCAGCTAAACGAGGCGCCATGCTGACAACCATGCAACGCTCGACCGCCGCAGCACTCACACATGCATGCTCTGCACTCGACATCTGAAGCCCATGCTCGTAGGAACGTGCTAGTAGGGCCAAACTTGCCTCATACTTCTTGCACGTACGATTGTGGTCCATATTAATCGCCTCATCCTGCGCCTCAAGCGCAGCTAAACGATTCTTGTTATGAGTTGTCGTTATCTCTTGTAGCAACTTTGTAACTCGAACAAGCTGCCCTTTGAGATTCTCCTTCTCTTTAACAACCACGCGCCAGGCCTTCTTCCACAAGCAAATATCCTTCGTGTGTGCATCTCTCAGTTGCCTGGTTATTGTATGCCACATCATCTGCTCATTGAATCGACTGCCTGCCATAACTCCGAGCTTTTGTTGCAGCAAGTTGGCCAGGGTCTGTGAGAAATTGAGCTCATTGAGCAGTGAGGCAGCATCCATATTGGCGTTATCTAGGTCAGATTGAACTACATTCAGGGTTCCGTTTAAGGAGGACAGGGCCTCGTAGCCTGCACCCGTGCATACCTTGATCCGTGCACAAAGGAGCTCAATCACAGTTGCATTCAACTCATCTAAGGCATCGAGTACGGTTTTGTCATCGCGATGATTCTCAGCAAGACTGTGTTCCAGCACTATCCCAAAGGTCATAGTCTCTTTGGTGCATTGCTCCCGCTCACGTTCTGTACCGAGGGTCCAAGCCCATTCTTTACAGAGCATCAAGGCAAGTCCCTCACCTTTGTCGCAAGCAGCCACATATTTTTGCTTAAAGGATGCATTCGCATCATTCAGAACGACAATTTGCCGCTGGTGATTATTCAGGTTTGTCCAAAGTTCGGTTGAAGCCTGCTGTTCAGCGATGCAAATTTTGGATATTTGGGCAAGCTGAACATTAGCCAATTTATCACATGAGCAGGTGCGCTCCTTATGAATAGCACATGCCGCTTCACAAGCAGCTTTCCGAATTTCCGCCAAGTGGCAGAACACAAGAATGTCCAGTGATCGAGTAAGCGAGTTGAATTGCTGGCATTTTTTCTTCTGCAATGCGAAAAATTCTTCGACTATTGCCGCAAGATCCGACTCGAGCCGAAAAAACTTTGCAGCATCTGATGCAGCAGTGGACTCGAATTCAACTCGCAGCGCAGCGACTGCCGCGGCTGTTGCTGCGGACATTGCACAGATTAGCCGCAACTTCCCAGCGCGTTCAAGGCATATTACGTCAACTAACGAGTCTCTGTTGCGCTGGATGGTGTGAACAGCGTTTGCGTTTGCCTTTTCAAGCTCCTGCCTTGCTGCCCTACAACTAGGACCACGAATCTTGTACACTGTCCGCAATTTACACACGAAATTTCGCCGAGCGCGCTCGACGGCTGATCTCGTCCGTACTTGGAAGGACTCTACAAAATTTTTCTTTAGAGCTCGCACAGTGGTTGTTTCGTGTGTGTCGCGTCGCTTGAGGGCGGCAGCGACCAAAAATTCCCTGGCAGTCCAAAGAGCAAATATTTCAGCCCTGGCGCCCCCCCGTGCGACCGTGAGTGTTTCATCTGCAATCTTTTGGACCGAGATCTTGTTGAGAAGTGCAGATTCCGCGACAATGCGCGCGAGGCTGGAGTCCGCTTTGTTATCTAGCATTGCACGTTCTGTTCGTGAATAAGCCTGTCGCGAGACTAACTCTTCAGAAAGTTGAAGGGATTCGCCTAAACGACGCTCCATCTCAATGAGTCGTGCCCGTAGTACATTTAAGGTGTTTGATTGCGTACTAGGCACCAGGGATGCAGCGACTTCAGAAAACACGTACTCCCAATCTCGAGCCTCAAAGGCGGCGCATCTTTGTGCCGTATCTAGAACATCCTTTGCCCATAAACCAAGTTTTGTCGTTGCCTGCGCCGTGCCCCATCTCGTAGTAAGTGCCTTGACCAGCTGGCTGATGAGTACATTCGCAGTGCCATTTGACTCACTCAAAACATTGTCAAGCTCAGTACAGGCAAATCCAAGCGCGGATTCAAGCACGATGGCTCGACAAGTGACTCTCATCAGGTCGTCAGGCACGACAGTCCCAGGCATGGATGCTATGGTTTTGCGATGGTGGTCGTGGGAGATGTTGCGGTTCCGTCCGAAGCGTCCTCCCATTTTCTTTTGATCCGTCTGCAGTACCGGAGAGTCTAAAAAGAAATGCTTGTAGTGTTCAAGCTCGCGCTGCAAGGCTATTGCCTGCGCCTGCCAACCGTCCATCACGGTCTGCATCTCTATAACTTCCATTCGGGTCGCACCAACAGTCGACACTTGCTGTTCGAGGAGCACTCTCTCATCACGAAGGCGATTGATCTCTTCTTCCTGTTCTGCGCAGGTTCTGCGGTATGTCAGGATCCGTTCCTGCAGGCGAGTCTGCAGCCTGCCGAACTGCTCTGTGCGGTTCCGAAGCTCACTCGAGTGGCCATGAATGACGGTATTTAGCTTGTTCTCAAGCTCACAGCGCTCTGCCTCGTTAAGGGCCTCGAGGCGCTGAAGTTCACTTTTAAGACGTATATTCTCTGAAGTTGAGGATGCTGATGTTGCACAGAGGGCATCAAACTCACGTTCGCGAACACGCAAACGCGTGTGGAGGTGATTAAGTTGTTCTGAGACAACCTGCAGTGACTCCGTTGTCCGCGGGCCCGATCCACGGTCCAAGTTCACCGTGCTCGAATTCTGTATGGTCCGTGCCCGTGATGCGTACATTAACGACACGAGCGACTGACGGTAATAAGTCTCTGAGCTTCGAAGAGTCGTGATCATAAGTGTCTTTGAGTTACCACCGAGCGAATCCTTCAGAAGATAAGTCAGCTTTGAATTGCGATAGGGGACTGGCTCGCGAGAGCCACCAGACCGAGGGAATTGCGTCCCTTGTTCTCCGCGCAGTGAGTTGCGTGAGAGCGCAGCAAGTACGTCACCAAGGAGCGCCAGCGAAAGGTTTATGTTCTGCGCCTCGACGAGTGTCTCGCCTTGGGCACCAGATAGCGACACACGCTCTGATCCGGCAAGATCTACCAAATTCAACTTACCAACATGTACGGACATCAAAGCTGCATTTTGTGGGTCCTGCAGAGCAATACTAGCCCTCTGCGACTGAACATGCAAAGTCAGGATGCAATGGCTCCGACTGGAATGATCATTGCATCGCGTAAGCGCATATGCCCGAGCTTTGTCTCCCAAGGAAATAAGCTCCTGGACTTCCTGCTCTGAAGTCACGGCGACCTTGAGGTTAGATGGGCCCGTAAGAAAGACGCCCGTGTCGCGTGACTCGCGGATCTCAATCTTGGTGCTGCTAGACGCATGGCAATGGTTCCCTACATCATCGAGAAGATTGCGAAATTGGTTGTTGTACAGCTCGACGTAACTCACGTGCACGAGGAAAACTGCGTCCTTTGTACGAGTTGCATGCTCAATCGCTGCAAAAAGTTCTCGCACTGCCCGCGGCGTGACACCGGGCTGGACGTTATCGCCTGTCATGGTGTGTGTCTTCCCTGATCCCGTGTGCCCGTACGCAAACACGGTGGCGTTATACCCATGTGCTGCTGAATGAACTAGCCTACATGAAGGAAAATAAGAACAGCTGGGTGATTGAATAAATACGCAGTCAAGCTACGGCTTTACGTGTTCATATACATCCGCCTGCACCGACTGCGGCCCGAGCACTCGATCCAACGTGAAGAGCCTCGTCCTAGGCCGGCCGCGCTTGCTGTGCGATTGAGCCCTGACACCGTCCGGCTGGCAAAGTTCGACGCAAGTATCGCTCGTTACCCTGAGGCAGCCACAACCGCGTACGGACGACGGTTCCGGCCGAATTCGCGCGATAACCCGCACATGCTCCATTTGAAATGACGAGAATCGGTACGACCGTACGAGCGTATCCCTTGTAATCTTAGAGGCTACCGCAGCAGTACCGAGGTAGTTACTTAATCAATTTTTTATCAGGGGTCGGGAAAATGAGTCGCCAGGCACCGGGCTGTAGGTGGGTAGATTAGGGCTAAGATTCAATTTTTACCACTAGAGTCTTCGAGTTTCTGCACCGTGCGGGCCACGGCGACCGGACAGCGACCACGCGGCCAGAAACGCCGGCGCACGTGCGCGAAACGCGCCAGATGGCGCACCAGTGAGCGGAGAAAAGTTAAGGTCGCGGCGGCGGCGGCGAGACACGCCTCGAAAAAGGATTTGATTTCACGAAGGTGGAAATTCAAGTTGCCATTGCCATCATGATGTAACATTGATGTTGTAGAGCAGTTAGAGCCAACACACGCTACCTCATGGCTCGTGCCGTTCATTTCCGCCCTCTTCGAGACGCGCAGGGCAATTTCCGGCTGAGAAAGGTAGTACTACTTGTAAGTAGGCAGATGATTCCGGCGGACAGTCTCAGTTTCCGTCATGGTGGTGTACTCCCCTTACCCGACCCGCCTGTTTGCGATATATTTAACTATAGCCTCCTTCGCCGGAATTGACTTAACGCTAGCCGCGCGGAAGCCAAACTACTAGCTCGGCGCCGCGACCCACACTACGGCACGTGGCGTGTAGCCTCCACTCTAGCCACAAGACGATACTCAGCGCCGCGTAGGTGAGGGCAACTTTACCAGGCCTGGGCGGCTGGCCTTGCTCTGGCAAGGGTTTTTCCAAAATTAACAAAATTAACTTGAAGGGCTGCACTTAGCGCCCCGAACACCTCTTCTGCGGGTGTCCATGCGTGCCGGCTGGTCTTTAGAGGAGTCCGTGGCGCGGGTATCCATGCGCACCGGCGCGGGTATTCACGTCAAGAGGTTCGCCTCAAAGTATCCTTGTAATGGACAATGGACAATTGAGATTAATCTCAACAATTCCACCGTTTTGTCGTGCTCATCACCAACAGCACCGTTGTTCTGACAATAAACTAGCACAGGGACTTTCACCTGAAATTTCAAAGAATCGCACCTATCCCCTACCAGGCACATTTACCTCACTTGGCGATTCTAGATGCTTTAATAGACACCCAAGCTGGGAGCGCCTGTTGAGTGTCGTGCCCTGTTCCAAAATGCTACCTTAAAGTGACGCGTCTATTGCAATAAGAAAAAATGGAATCATTGCCGAGCTTGCCCATGCTAGAAGGCTTTCTGATTTTTTAACGGCTGATAGAGATCATGTTCTTGTTTGATGACCTTCTTTTGTAGTTTTGCGGCATGCGTCTCCAGTGTCGCTTTTGATGCAGATTCAGAGTCCATACGGGTGGATATATGCGTGATTTGATCTCGATAAAAAGCCAGCATCCTGATATTCCATTTTAACACAAGCTGAGTGAGAAAGTTCCCAGAAGCAAATTCACCTATGGTGCATCTAGTCAGAGGATAACCGCAGAGGAATAATAGATGCTTCGCAGATGAGTACAAAGACGTGAGAAAAACGAGTTCAAGAACAGTCCTCTGGGCAACTTGTACACTTTCAAGTATTCGTTGTCCTCATGGGTCCATATCCGATGAAGCCTGGCCTTGGTCAAATTAGAAGGATGCGAGTTGTACGAATTTCTTGCCTATGTATATATTGTGTAGCTCCATTATCCGTAGCTGTGTCGAGACGGTACATGTCGACTGATACACTACGCTGGTGATTTACTGGGTCTACTGATCCCAAGCAAAAGTTAGGTGTAGGTGCGACGGAGGGGCTGACTTTAAGCATCAGTTTGTTCAGTAATCCTAACTCTCTTGAAGAACAATATTTAATCGGTGAACTTCCAACTCGAATCCTGTCACAAGCGCTGACTGCCAAAGCATCAAAACGAGCATGCTCTACATATTGACTATTTTTCTGAGCTGAAAGAGCGAAATGTTCCAATTCCATCCCCCACACGACCGCCTCCCGGACCCTTACCTCCATTCTGCGAGGTCCTAGCAGCTGTGCGTTTCGGCTAAGAACTACCTTCAGCTCACGATCGATTATTTCAATAAGCCTCAGGCGTTGCTGAAGATCTTGGCGACTGGCGCGCATGCGCAGCCTTAGCTTTTCCTGCAGTTTCCTGTCGATGTCTGCTGATCGAGACCTGAACATAAGCCTTATGACATGAGAACAGATTGGCAGTCGAACACTGACTTGACCTGTGAAATGCAACTTGTGTGGTGTAAAATCCGCGCTTTGCCCTTGCAGCTTTTATTTTCGCAACCCAGCTCTTTACTTTCAAATGCAACCAGGTCAGTTTAAGGTCTATATATGACCTTGCACCCAACGAGCCGTGTTTTTTTACGAAAGCATCTTGCTCTTTGACATAGCCTGCAAATTCAGTCCACCTAGGGTATCAATAGTTTGCTATTTTATATTATTTTCTTTCTTCATGGGATATTAACCGGTCGTGAATAATATCCTCCACAGTGACTCGCGACCAATATGGTACCTTTTTAATCACCGTCTCACGTGGTGTGTCACTCTCCAGAAGGTTTCCCCTGCCAAAAAAACAGGCAATTTGATAGCGCCGTTTCCTGCGCCGGTGATTGTCTGTAGCTCGCTGTGTTAGCCATAGCTTTCGTTCAAAGGCATGTACTGCTGAGCTTCTGCGGCCTCTAGACCCGCGCCAGATGCGCTGTATTTGTACTATGCCCAGGGGATTTCCCTTCATATTGACTCTCAGGTCGCGCAATGGTTGCGTAGTTTGTTCAGTGATTTTTCTTTTCCTGTGTTGTTGATGCTCCGTGGTCATTTTGGGCACGTAGGCGACATCACCAAGCCGCTCCCATTCTCCCTTTGGGACTTTATTTGCGCATTGTAAGCAAAATTGTTTCTTTTGCAAACAACCACCCGTCTTGCGAGCAGCATGCTGCCTGCAGTTGTCACAGTGCGGCACCTATGATACACGTTTGAGGGAGAGTACATCGGAAGTCCAAGGCACCATTTCCTCGTAGCTGTGAAATTGGAGTGAGCCCATGGAATGTTGATCTTCAAAACAAGTGTCACAGTAGTGATCATTGCATTTTTCACAACGTTTTGTGCCTACTTAATGTACACATTTGCTGCTGCTGGTCTTTTTTTTCAAACGCGGAAGGGCACTTATTTGAAAGTGACAGTATACACACATTTCAATGCTTACAAGATTGTGATTGCAGCTGTGCAACACGCTACACTGGTTGCAATATAGCTTCCTGCACTCGATGCAGTACGTTGACACGGAGCTAGCAGAACACTCAGAACATGAGACCTCAAATATCGAGCCTTTACTGGGCATAAAAATGGGCTTCCTGACGTCCTTATTTACAAGTATTTGAGGCTTTGTCCAGAGGGAGGCTCGAGTGCGTCGATTAAACCAAAACTCACAACCTGACTCAAAGTCCACAAATAAGTCATATACACCACGTGCGTAACTATAAGTTACTTCTCGGCTAGAAACACCACGCCAGACTCGCTGAATACAAACTGCAGAGGATATTTGCTGTCCTTTTTCTGAGTGACTCAGCTGTATGCTCTTTTGCAAGCCAAACAACACGCGTGAATGGTGTATTCGCCACAATGAAATAATTCTCTGTGAGAAGACATGTAACTGCGAGTCCACACGACCCACACAGGACAGCGAGCGCAGACTATCAGTGTGATACTTTGCCACTTTTGATTGGAATACATGCTGTTGTAGGAAGGCACAGGTCTTGGCATCAGGCTCCGTGAGCCTATCACTGCAAAAAAGTAAAGAATTGAAGAAAATGCTTGCGAGGCTACGAATCGTCTGCAGAAACTCGCTATAGCGCAAGTGTTTATCAACAGCTCCGGCGTTACTGTGATTGCGATTCTTCATAGACATGAGCTCAACATCACAGGGTCGCAGGCCAGCGGCGTTTGATGGCCACATTACGTTTGATGAGTCTTTTAGTAGCCGTAAGAAGCTCCCAATTCCTAGTAGACTCGTATTTTCCTTTTGACCATAGCTACAGTATGTCGCAAATATTCGCTGAAGTTCAGCGTTATGATCACGATTGCAAACATTAGATTGCACCAAAATCTGATGCTGAATCTTCGTTTCGCGCGTGCGCGCGAACATTGAGCGACCTGCTAGATGTGCTTCTGCTACTCTATAGTGCTGTCTTTCTGCTACTTTATGATTTTGACAGTATAGATTGCGCTTGATACTGTTGGCAAATACACACGCGATTTCATTCATCAACTTGCATTTTGAGAAGTGTAGCGTAAATCTGCGGTACCTGCGCCAGCACGCCACAATGACCGTGGCGTATTTTATTCTCAGTTTGAAATCAAGAATAGCGATCAATGCTGTCCAGGATGCCAAAGACAACAGACAATGGCGTGCCCTTTTCCCAAGTTGATGCTGGATCCAGCGTTTGAGAAATTTCTGGGTGAGAATTACCTGCACAAGTGACTTATTTTACCGATGAAAAATTGGTGACTCTGCATCACACGCGCTCTATCCGAGACGCACCAGGGAGCTTCCTTGCAAGGTGCCCTCGCTGCAATGACTGTATATATGTGATTTGGCGTTCTATCGCCTTGTGCGATCTATTCTCTTTGTGGGTAGCTCGCAGCAAGTCGTGGCGAATAATATTATGCTTCTGCTGAAGTCTGCAGCCGCAATGCGTCGTTGCCTTCATGTTTGTGGTTATGGGCTTGTAGTTTGTTCTCATGCGTACATTATGCTGTCTCAAAAAAGTTGTAATCTTTATTGCAGCAAACCACACTTTTGCATTTTCTTTAATTCTCAGCCGCCTCTGTCTGAATGCACTCTGGATTCTAGAAACTGTCATTTGCAAACTACTAGCATCAACTATGCGAGTGCGGTGGGGTTGCAGCAAAAACCAGCACTGAATTTTATGCGCCGCACCTTGCTGCTCAAAATTGTAGTTTGTTGAAGCGTTTGTGCTGCAATAGCGAGAAAGAACGAGCCGCTGACTATGACGATGCTTAGACTGTCTTGCACGCACTCGCGACATGTTGCCTCGTTGTAAACGCTGGATGGAACCAGCAGCAAAAGCCCCAATGTGAAAGTGATGTGGTTTCATATTGCCACCATCTCGACGTCTTCGCACTAGTCCCTGGATTCCCTTTGTGGCATGTTCTCGCAAGTGCTCAGCTGCCACCTCTTTCAGCATGTTATAACGCCGAAAGGCTCTAAATATTCTAGCATAATGCCACACAATTTGTCTTGGAGCGTTTTTGACTCTTATTTCAAGTTTTCTATTAGTATGTGGCACCAATGAAAACCTTGTATCCATTACAACTCCCCTTAAAACTAAAAGGACAAAGGTTTTGATTTCATTTGCAGCATGGGTCTTGGATTTAGCTCTAGAAACATATACCAACTTTATCCAACGGTCCCATGTACTTGATATTCTATTTGCTGCTCTCATATTTGCAACCCTGCAGAGCAGAGTGGCTGCTTTGGCATGCGCAAGAGCGTGATTTTTGTTTTGCACGAGGAATTTCATCGGCAAGTTGCGTTTTATCCCTTCCAGAGTCACCTCGCGAAGTGCATTTCCTACAATAATATCTCGATCTCTACCGCAAAAATGGCGGGTTGATGGTCCCTGCCACTGACGTGCAAGTCTAAAACGAGAGACATCAATAAGCTTTGATAGATGCGTGACCATGCAATCTCCAACAGGATAATTGAACGCGAGCGGTCTTGTCGCAAATAGGGACCGTGGAAGCGCATGCCCCGGTGTTGGACTGGGAGTTTTGCAGTTGACGGGAGAGTAAGAGATTCGCGGCCTGAGTAAAAGAATGTTTTTGTTGTTTCCAGTCGAAGCTGGGAAATCAGTCACACGCTCTAATGCCTGATACAACAAATCTGCATTAGAAATGGCGGCGACGAAATCAATGGCGTGCGAGGTTGTGGCCCCTAACATGGCGCCGCGAGGTAACGGGCCTCAGGCTGATGCAATGCCTGGGTACCGTAGGTATTGATACGGTACATTAAAAACATGTCAACTCAGGACAACTTGAAATCGGCGCAAATCTACTTCCAGAAGACCCACTCGGACGCAGGTTACAGTGAAGATGACTCGGACTACGTCTAGTCGTCTCGGACCGTGGCTCAACCCCCGAGTGGGCCGCCCCGGGCCCGCAGCGGCGCCCGGCGGCGCGGCTGGGCACCTCAGGCTGCGGCCGGACCATACCCGGACCCGCCCGAGGTTAGCCCGAGTCGAGGGATGAGGGGAAGCATGCTCCGGATCGACGTGAAGACTCGGGCCCACTCCGGCTTAAGCGGAGCCGGACATGGAAATAAACCGGTGTGCGGCTAAGCCTGACTCGGAGGTGACTCGGCGGAGGTGAGTGGGATGCGGCGGGGGGCAACATAGATTAATAAAAGCCAGCACGCTGCAAGGGGGGGGTATTTAAGCAGGGTCGGACCCCGGGTTCCCTAGGAGCCCTACTAGTAGGCACATGACCCACTGGCACCGGAGTCCTAAGTGTCGCCGCCTCGGAGTCAGGCTGGGCTGGTTCATTCTAGTTAGAGCGAAGGAAAGATAAGGCAGGATGCTACTCCAAAGAATCAACCGGTGTCCGACAGGGGGGAACTCCGATTGCCAGTGGGCTAACCATCGGCCCGGCCTTTTTCAAGATCAAATAGGGGGGGATCATAAAGAGGATTTGAAGGAAGACCACGGAAGCCTTTTAAAAAAAATGAGCCACGGTAAGCAAACAAACATCGCCGCATCCTCCGCGTCGCTGTCCTCGTTTGTTTGCTTATTTAAATTTAAATAGTCCTGAGCCAAGTTATAAGTATTAGTTCAGCCGTCGTTGTTTGTGCCTGTTCGCTCTCTTGCACGCGACTCGTATATATAAATATCTAACGTCGCTTCGCCTTTCCAGAGAATAAGCTACGCGCACTAGCCAAATCGTGTAGGCGTCTGGTTTTCTCCTCCGCCTCAGTGAGGCTATCATTGATGTCCATTAGGTCAGGAGGGGAGTCGTTTACGCCGGTATCCTCACTTGCGGTGTCCTCAGGTTCTAAGTCATCTTGATGGCTATGTAAGAATGATACACTAGATTCGGCACGAGCAAGAATGGCAGCTTCCCGCTCTCTTTTCATCGTTTCCCTCTTTTCTTTCCGCGTCTTCTCACCGATTTTCATACCGGCTCGGCACACGCAGAGCAAGAGAGAGCAAATGCATTTAAAGATAATAAGTTCGCATTTATAAATTATCCGGCCCAGTCTAGCAAGACATATTCCCATTCTGGGGAACATGGATTCGAAATGTTCCCAGAGGAGGCTAAATTTATTTTTGTAAATACGAAATTTGCCGTTAAGGGCTCTTTGGGCGTAGGTGATCCATGATGTGTGGCCAGCAATACTAACTAGATCGACGATAATATCAAGTTCTGAACCTGGCGGAATCTTTGGTCCAGGTCTTACTGTGTCAAAGCCATAATCAGGTCGCACGGTGAGCCTGGCTCGCTCTCCGAGAGACATCTGTTGAACTCCGACATCAACTCCTCGGATTACTTTACCACGTGTATGGTAGATAAGCCGGACGCCCAGACTACCTCGAACCCGTTTACTTCCGTTATGCGCATTGCCCAGGCCAAGAGGTACTTCGAGTGCCGGGGCAAAACCAACCTCCCGCAAGTGTCTCACAGAGACAGACTTAGATGTGGCCAATTTGGGATCCTGTTGAGATGAAATCGATTTTGGCCTCCCGATAGCCATTCGGTGATAGCCACAAAGAAGTGTCTCAAACGAGCAGCCTGCAGTGAAGATACTAAGTGATTTCTTGGTACGCGGAACAACGTTTGACGTGAGAGTCCTGTGCAAATTCTTCCGGGGCGGGCCCCTATTTGTCGCTTGACTGCTCCGTTTCACTAGTTGATTAATGGCGGTACCATCGAACTCAACTTCGCCTAGTACGCTGTGTTCGCCAACTCGATCATACTCCCGGACTTGAATCAAGAGAGTCTTATTCCTAAGCTTTCTTGCTATATTGTTAGTGGATCCGCGGTCCTTGGTAACATCAGGAAGTGGGAAGTGGAAAATGCAATTCTCCCACTGCGGATTCGAGCTATTACGCGCAACAGGAGACTCGCCAAGAGGCCGATTGTCCCAGAATGCGCTAAGGTATGAATCATTTTGCGACACGTCTGTGCTTCTGCTCAGCTCTTTGCAGGCTTCCACTTTGATAATGACATGAGACATGCCTGTCTTAATGTGATTAGTCTGTGCCGCAGTGACACGCATGGTCCCATTTGGCATCCTTGGCCGCAATGGGTAAATCCTTGACTCAGAGTCGCAGTCTGCTAGCACCTTGACAATCTGCTGTGCTGAGAGTGACACCTGCCCCACGAAAACATCCTTGAAAAATGTATTATGGTCAAAGACTTCAAAACGAAGAAGAGGTTCCATGTACTTTGAACTCGAGTGAGATCGCTTGCTTCCCCTGAGAGCTGCGCGTTCGACCCAATGAGTGACTGGGTTCACAACAGGCACGACAAATGTTTCCCCCGTCCACACAGGCTCTACGGTGCCATCAACAACCTGCGTCGCACCGGCGAAATTGTCCTCCCAATAAACGGCGCAATATGGATCCGGGACCTATGGTGTGTCAAAGATTATTGGAGACAAACGGGTGCTGTGGGTTACATCCAAAGCAGAGGCTTGATACACGCGATTTGCACCAAGGACCTGAACATGGATGCACGGCCCAGAGCAACCCGATTCAAACCATATAGGCCGGCCACCTCGCATTGCGGTAGAATCTACGACCGCAACCTTCCCCAAGATACGCATCTCGTACAAAACGCCAATTTTGTCAAATCTTTCTGGATAATGAATCTCATCGCCAGACTCCAGTACTTCCTTCCGCACTCCAAATCCTGCCGCTAGTATGCGTTCCCTCTTGTCGTTGAGCTTGTTCTTGTCCTTATATTTTCCGTAGCACTCCTCACAAAGTCTAAGGAAGCTGTTTTTTGCATAGTCTAGTTACTAACACACTGGCATTCCACGGCTTGTGTCCCCAGGCCACCACAACTGCTTGCGTTACCTTACGCTTGCCACCTGGCACTCTGTCAGAGTTGATGCGACATTGATAGCAATCGGGCGGTGTACGGAATTCATGATATTTGGGACGCAATAAGGGGTGCCCATACCTGTTGCTTACATTCTAAGACTACACATAATTTCGCCTTACCGATTCGGTTCGATCATCCTCGAGTTACATAGCCTTTAGCTTGTAACTCATGCCGTATGTGAACTGGAGGATACCTACGGCACTTACAGAACCGTACTCATGCTGTTTGATGGTATTTATTCAGCCAGTTTCTTAGTCGCTACCAGAAAGAAAGCGACGCCAACAATTACTATCTTTATGTTGCTACCCCTTCAGGTTCATATTGTTACCCACCTGAAGTGCTCGGCTGCCGCCGCCCGAGGCCCATGCCCCGGGCCGGGCACGACCGCAACAACCTCCGTAACACCCCATGCACTCGCCCCAATTGCTCAACTTAGGCGTCGGCCCCGGCTTCGGGTGGGAACTGTGACGTCCGAGTCCGAGCCCCAGTCTCTGGAAATTCAAACAGCCTGAGCACCACCCCGGGGTCGTATCAATATGGCCCGTGTGTGAATTAACACCAAACTTTGAGCAATGTATCCCAGGATCCGGTACAAAGAGCCTCGCCTGTTGGGCTCACGCCTAAACAGGAAATACGATTGCTATGGCCAGTCAAAGTCCAGTGCTGCTGGAGTTGCCTGTAACACAGGGATAATAGCGTTGTAGTGTAGATGTCACACTTACCCGATACTCGTTACATCCCAGCAGTGTGTCTGGAAGTCACCGCACCCAGCAAAAAGGATACGGCCAGATCGCGAGAAGTCAACTGAAGTGATTCCGCAGACTATTTTTTCCGATCTAAATATGTTTATGCTCATCGAGCAGCGCAGGTCAAATATTCGACAAGTAGAATCATCAGATCCTGTCCCAACAGTCTTACCATCAGGAAAAAAGGCAACAGAATTTATGTCGGAATCGTGGCCCGTGAAAGTCATAAGTGGAAGACCAGGGACCCTGGAGTCCCATAGCTTGGCTGTAGAATCACAGGAACCAGTCACAAACAGTCTCGGCGAATTTGGATCTAGTGCGACACTCATGACATCACCCGTGTGATCCACAAATCGCATTATGCTCTCATCTTGCTCTATGTCCCATAAGATCGAAACGGAATCTCCTGAAGTTGTCAAGATTGAGCATTCATCTACGAATCGACAACAGGAAAGGTAGGCATCGTGACCTGCGAGCTCGGACATGGCACGCATTACTTGTCCATGATCTGTTCTGTATATGTAACATAAGTTATTCAGTCCGCCACACGCTACCATCTCGTTTCTCTGTTGTTCAAAAGCACACGTCATCACCCAAGAAGAGTGGGCAGGCCCCGAATATAATTTCGTGGTTTGACTGTTCCAAATGATAATTTTTCCATCCTGAGAAGCACTAACGATGTTGTGCCTACCACGCACTAATAAATATTTCTGGCCCCCTCATATCTACGTCACCGATGCTAACCCGTTGCCCGACCAGTGCAAGGCGTAAATTTTCCCCAAATGGCCCTCTAGCAGCCGTTGCTCTTGCGGGATCGTTGATCCTGGCTCTTTGAAAGCATGCCGTAGTGTAGTGCCACTCGCAGTCTTCACACGCTGCCGCTCGCTCTCTATGGCAAGTTTCAGTGCTTCAACCTGAGCTCTTGACTTAGCTGTCATTAGCTGTCATCACCAACAGACATTCCTTCACATCGTCCAATCTCATTAATAATGACTCTTGGTGGGTGTTGTCGTCTCTTAACAAGGACTCGCGCTAGTGTTACCGGTCTCCCAGGCCGCCGGCGCCACAGAGGGGGGGGGAGTCGCAGTCACGGTTATTTAAGCAGGGCCAGACCACGGATATGGTTCCCCAGATAGAATTAATTGCGCCGGCGGCCCGGGAGACTCCGAGTCCGAGTCACGGTCGGAATTAGAGGCCGGCTGGTTTCATCTCGGACCATCGTGCGGCGTCGCCGCTGATTTCTCAGCGCGAGCCTGAGACGGCTGCCCGCACTGCAAAACTTGAACTTCGCTCACCCCATTATTTTATAAAGTGGAACCTGCCGCGGTGCCAGTGCGCGCCGACCCTCGCAAACTAAAAAACTTCCCGCCATTTGGCTGGCACGTGGCTGTACGCTCAATTGCGCCAAATAGAATCAACTTCAAGTTGAACCTAAATGATGGAGGAAGACCAAATATAACTTGAAGGAGCAAACTCCTACTAGCCTCAGGACTCGGCGCCGTTTCTCTGCTCAGGCCCGGGCTCGGTCAGAATGCGGCCTAACCGGAGCTTCGAAATAGCAATAATTTAACGATATGAAGACTTCTTAATCTCCCGGGGTACTAATTTGCCCCACGATTTGGACCAAACGACAACCACTGGCATGACGGCGGCGATATTCATCGGTCAATTGCCTTCCGAGAGGACGAACCGAGTACGATCTCGAGGGAATTTTGCCGCATTCTTTCACGAAAGCCTTGCATTCAAACAACGTGTGTTGGATCGTCTCCGGATCACTGGCACAACTTGAACTTGAAGGACATGATCGCACATTCGACATTTCGAGCTCCGCCGGCGAAGATCATAAAATCCCAATCGAAACATCAAAAAGCCAAAACGTTCAGGCTTGACCGTCACTCGGACCATCTACTCGGACCGTGACCCCCCTACTACTAGTCAATTTCAAGTTCGAGGTCTTCTTCAAGTTCACGGAGTCTTAAGCGTCGCAAACTGATTCACCCTAATAACCTGAGGCTAATTGTAGCTAAGGAAGGGAAGGTAGGGCAGAATGTTACTCCAAAAAATTACCCGGTCCGGCCAGGGGGAGGGGTTATTGTAACTATGTTGACCAAAGTCCTGACTACCAGAGGAATGCAAAACAGCAAAGCCACGGGTTCCTGTGTATACACCAAAGCCAAAGCGGTTGAGACCAACTCATTGTTGGGAGCTGCGAATCTCTCCCTTAGTGCAGACGGTGTTCGATTACAATCAATTTGTCGATCTGTCATTCTTAATGAGTCAAAATCAATTGGCATCTGATTGAGGATCATGGTACACCCGTCACATTATGTGATGCAGAATAAGCATACACGTGTCCCCCCTTTCTGCGCAACAAATTTATTTCCACTTTGAGGGCATCAATTTCTTTTGCTTGGATTTTGACTAGTGCTACGAGCCGGTTGCGCTCTTCTGCCTCAGAGCACGATAAAGGTCCAGAGATATTATTTTTCATTCCATCATTTGACGAGGATTTGGAGAAATCGAGGTCTTTTTCGAGTTGGAACTGGCGGGCTGATGATGTTGCTACTCGAGTTAAGTAAATTGTATTCTGACGAGTTACGCTCCGGAGCTTGTCGCGGAGGACCGACTGGAGCCTTTTTAGCTTATTCAGCTCGCCAGTATTGACCATATCCATCTTATGTATCTTCTCATTTGTGGCTTGTTGGTCTAAAAAAGACAATCACATAGGATAGTTGAGTTGTAAAGACAACCTTTGTTTCTTGAGTCACGCTCCAAAATATCAAGATTGATTAATTGCCCGAACCTGCAAGAACATGAATAAGATATTTTTGACTCTCGTTTTGTATTACTTTAGCATTTGAAGATCAGTGCATTTACTGCGCAATTTAGTAGTCTGAACTTCCAAGGTAACCTTGACACGTTCAAGTCGTCGTTTTATTCGGTGTAGTTCAGAAAAATGAGTCTTTTCTTTGTTGTTGATGGATTTTAGAACAAAAATGCGAGTGTGTAGCTTCTCCAGGCAAGCCCTGGAGAAGAGTACAGCGTCCCCCATTTCGGCAAGGGGCGCTATCGCCAGTTCAGTTGGGACATTCATCTCTGCTCGTGGGTAATGGGTGACAATGATTTTATCGTTGTCTACACTTCGGGGGGAGAAGACGTAGAGCTGATTCATATGCAATGCTATTGGTGAATAAAGCCTGTGCGTTGGTGAATAAAGCCAATTCATGACACACAAATTAGCTCACTTGTTCAGTGTTTGCTGTTTTTTTGTCTGAAAGGAATGAATATCTTCGACATAAGAACAAACATCGCGTTGTATCTGTTTTTCCTGTTGTACGTGCCGATCATAGGCTTTCTGAGCTTCATTAATGGCGCACTTAATGTCAGCAAAGATGTCCTCCTGATCCAGGCGTCTCTCTCGGAGCTCAATTACTTGCTCATAAAGACTAATGTTGCAACCAGTCGGACAAGTCTCGTCTTCTTCACTGTCTGAATTGTCGTCTTCTCCTTCGAGTTCGCTGTCCTCCTCATCTTCGTTTGTTTCATCTTCGCTAATATTGCCGCTGATATTTTTTTTCGATCTTTTGAGTTTCTTACTAAAAACCTTAAGTAACGGTTTGTGAAACTGATGTTGCTTAGGTACAGCGTTTAGAAATTCAGATAGAATTGCTTTCTCATGAGTTTGGCATACACCCCGGTCGTTTTCTTTTGCTGCAAGGAGTAAAAAGCTATCTGATGATGCTGTTGATGCATCATGCTGTTTTTGACATGCAAGATTAAGATTTTCTTTCATGGCAACATCCCGGGCCTCGTGCGTTTTTAATAATAATAGTTCCTACAAAACCACATTCCAATGAGAAACAAACGCATCAACAAACCTGAAGCATGATCGTCAATTTCACATCAGCTGCTTTCAAATCTGCTTGAAGAGGGATGTATTCTTTGCGTAATTCATTCAATGCGTTTTCAAAAGCAAGGACATGTTTGTCAATTTTATGTATAATGAAGGACCGCTGGTGCCTAAGTTGATTACATAAAATCAGATCTTCCTCTTTTTGGAGGCAAGAATCTGTTGATCTAATTGCCTCATTGTCCAGGAGACGAAAAACAGGCAGATTGACGGCCGATGTGACGCTTCTAGCCGCGATGACGTTGCCTAGTGGGTTCCCGTTGGATTTTGAACATGGCCTGCTGGACATCTCGGTGATATGACCAGATAGAAATGAGTCAAGTTCGGTCTTTGATAAATCTCTCGCCACGTCCGGCCACTCATCCAAAGATAGGGCGGGCTCAAACCCATCTGCTACCAAAGAATTTGCTTCTACGCCAAGTGCACGGCTAACCTTTCTCACGTGATCAACCCCGTTACGTAGTGAGTGAGTCATTAGCCTCTTTACTGCTCGTAAACCCAAAAATCGTTTATTATATCTTAGTTTGATCGAGTCGATATTTTCCTGTAGCAATAGCATCTGCCGCCGTTTATTTGCTGTGTTTATTTGCTTTGTTTGCGCGATTTCATATGAAGGCTCGGATTTCATTTTGTAGTCACCGAGTTGAGCTTTTGCCCGCTTGATGGCTTCCACGTCTCTGGGGTCATCCGTGTCGGCAGAAGGGCGTCTGGCGGCCATAGCTACGAGTTTTGCTTGGCGATTCAAACGCAACAACTTGCGAGACTCCAGAGCGGAGGGCCGCTTGGCATTCCTGCCACAGACAACCGAAGTGTTTTCCGGCTCTGCCGTCCTTGCTTCGTCCCTGGGCACCAAACCATTTGTTGTTATGGGCTCAGCCTCGGGCTGCTCCTCATAGCGTAGGTTAGAATGTAATTGCAACAAAAGCAGTCGCATATCCCTATTTACTTGCGCTAGGCGAAATGAACCGACCTTTTGCCTTGATCTCAATGCTGCAATTGTCTGACCTTCCATTAGGCTGGGGCCCATTCTTTGTAATTCTGTTACATAACGACCTCTAAGCTTGCCCAAGAGAAGTTTTGAGTATTGACTATTGTATTGGCATGACTGACGGACTGCTTCCAAAAGTTCGTCCTCTTGCTGCTTCCATGTGTGATTGAATTCGAGATCTATGACCAAATCACTGTCTTGCATGTTATATAAGTGAGGTTCTGTGTTCTTTTGGATTTTAGGGAAGATATTTTCGAAATTGTCCCGTATGTGTGCTATTTCTTTGCGGACCGCTTCCCGTTTTTTCTCCGCGGCTGCCAAGACTTGATCTCTTTCTTGCTTCGCTCGGCTGGCTTCAAAAGAATAGGCACTGTCTGGCAAGTCATCTGCCTGCAGATGAGCGGATTCCTTCGCCCTATCATGTATGTCACTTGAAATCTCAGCTCTTGCTACATGAAATCCATCTTGAGCAGATGGAGGCTCGCCTTCGGATAACACGAACTCGTGAGGCTCAAAACAGTCGTTTGCCTTTCTAGTTTCTTTGTTACAGGCTTGTAATTTCAGCTCCTTCAAATTCAATTGCTGGATGACAAATAAACCATCAGATCCAACTGAAAGCAAAAAATGGCCGTCGTAGGAAACGAGAGCACCGTTTACGCGTGCATCAGCATCGTGCGGCTGTGACACAACACAGAAACGTTCGGAGTGTAGTTTTGGGTCAGCTTGACGCACAGAAACTGTTCCATCATCACTGGCCGTCACAACCACAGATAAATGAATTTCGTAGTAAACAAGAAGTACGGCCGCGTTGGGCTTAGCGGCGTTTATTCCAACAGGAAGAGACTCAACCAAATTATGCGTGCCTCTGTCAATCACATGAATTAAGCCACTTCTGTTTGTAACGGCAGTTAGGATCGTATTATTATCGAAATATGCCGCACATGAGACTGCAGCTTCAAGTATAGGAGTGGCGGAATGTGAGTTTTGCGAGTCATCTATGTCAGAAGTGGCTGTATCTTCACGACGCCACGATATGTGACGCTCATTGACAGGACAGCACAGCTCATAAGTTCCGGATCCCTTTACGTCTAGCTGGCCGCTGCAATCAATATTCATAAGACGACCATTCGCAGTTATCAGCAACTTCAGACTATCCTTCTGCCAGCACAACGAGGACACAGGACCACCAACATTCACAAACCCGATAGGTTCATATGGCAATTGTGATGTACCAAGGTCGAGTTTCTGAGTTTGCAGCAGAAAAATAACACCGTGAGCGCAGCCAGTTGCTAGGTATTTCCCATCTGGTGACGTAGCAACTTTTGTGACGGAAGTATCATGAGGCTTAAAGCACTGGATACAGAGCCACTGTGTTCCTGCGCGGTATAGCACGCGGACGACACCGTTCTCAAAGCCAACCATTAGCGTGCGACATTGGGAGTCCAAGAAACCAGGTGCCCAACACAATGCTGTGACCGCGTGATTATGAGCTAGCAAGTACAACTGCTGGCGGGCTATATAGTCCCAGCAACGTACTGTTCCGTCACATCCAGCGGTAGCAGCAAAATGATCTATGGAAGACACCGCAAGGGACTCAATTGACCCAGCATGGAACCTGCATGCATAATTACTCTGTTGTAAGACGAGCGGTGGCAATGTGACTCACGCTGACAGGCAGGCTGCTGGCAGTTGGTTCACGTCCGCACCCGGAACTAATAACTTCCAAAGCTTACCAAAAGAATCGCGTATAAAGTAATGGGACTCATTCGCGGCTCCATACAACATCCAACGAATAGAACATCCAACTTCAGGATTGGTGATGCCGAATTCAAATTTGGGCTCCAGTACATAATCAATGGATACATCAGTGTCTATTTCTGCGTTAACTATAGATTTAGTATCCCAATACCTGACCCAGCCATCAGCACCAGCTGAGACAACAGAGTTTGTGTCGTCTGACAGCGCCAAAAACGTCACCTAACATTCAGCAGGTGGATATTTTGTGTTTGATGATACATTCTTCTTACTTCACCATCGTGACAAGGTCTCACAGAGTTGCGCATGATACGGCATTTAATGAAGTGTCCTTCCCATAACAAAAGAGATCCGGACTCTGTGGAGGAAAGTATTTGATTGTTGGGCAATTCAACAAAAGAATGAATGTCAGTCAGTTCTACCTGCAATCATGGGTTGAGTAGGCATATTTCAATCATGTTCGGGCTGGAGCGGGCTACCTTTCCAAATTTCCCTATGTCCCCTTGCAGCTTCAGCCCAGTGAATGTTGATGCCATTTTCCAGAAGCGAATGTGGCCTGTCCCTGCTGTTGTCAACCGGCCATCGTTTACCGGAGAAAACTTGACACTATATACTTCTTGACCAAACGCCTAAGCTCACAGGCACTAATTTGAACCCTCAATGCATCAAATCTACGCACCTTGCTTTGAAGAAGCATTTGTTCCTTGTTCCAATCCCAAATGCTGAGCATAAAATCAGGTGACCCGGATACTGTCGCGAGTTTTCCGCCACCGCTAGAATACGACATGCAAGCGAAGCTTCGCACGGCTCCATTCCGTAAAATCTTAATGAGGTCAAGACTTGGATACTCATAAACACACAATTTTGGATCTCTTCCCTTTTCGCCCACCGTGAAGGATTTGCGTGTAGGATGTACGGCAAACGAGCCGACGCCTGTCCTGTCGATCCCGAATACATACTTTCTCTTCATAGAGGGCACGAATAAAATAACCAAAGCATTTCCTGCGGCATAGGCAATGACAGCTTCGGGACTATCTTCTAAATATTCAAGATTAGCCTTGCGCGATGTATCCATACCGAAAGAGTGATACAATCGAAGTAGCCCCGAGCTTAGTTCGAAGCCGCGACGGCCAGTGCATGTAGCTCCGCGATCGTAAGGCCCCATCGTGGCGTTATACAATATTGCCAGGATATATAAGGGCCTATAATTATAGGCTATATACTACGCCGGTATTTGATCGTCGAAATCGCCCCGGACTCCGAGTGCTAAGGCTAGTCACGGTCATGGTCGCTTTCAGAAATGGTCTTCCAGGTGGCTCGAGCGCGACCGCCGCCCCTAGCAGGCGTCGACTCGGAGCCTGAGGTCACTGGCACCGTGACGGTGCGCCCGGCCCGCCGCGGCGGCGGGCCCGGGGGCCCCGTGCGAACTTCAACTTGAATAATGCAAGACCAAAGGAGTACGCACCTTTGGGAGTACGGCGGCTGAGATAGTCTGCCGCGAAGCTACCTTAAAATACACTAAGTAGTTTAATAACTTAACTGTGTTTATTGTTAGTAACTTCAAGTTAACTGTGTTTATTAAGGGAGGGTACCGTGACTTCGCCCTATTCAAGTTTATCGCACCCCGGGGCCCATCCGAGTCATGGCATGCCATGGGCTGCCAGGCTGGGCCCGGGAGTCACGGTCGAGTTGTATTTTATTAATCATACTACTAGAGGTAATTTATTTATAGAACTTGAAGTCATCGCAAAACTCCAACATGGCCAAGATAGTACATAGCCAAATTGAAGTGAAGCCTTCAAAGGCAAGCCAAGGTAGCCACGGACCCCTCAGACTTCCACAAACTCAGAATGCCTCTGCTAGGTTCTTCCGGACTCTTTTGGGCGTCTATCTGAAAAATGGTTGCTGCCTACGGAAAAACCAATGGATTGTCCTGGGCTCTCATGGTCAAAGTCCAGGTGAAGGAAAATTGCGGGCCGGATTCGGACTGAGGCTCATTTCATCGACTGAGCTAGCTCTGAAGCCGATGGATCCTAGGCTCCGAATTCAAGCTGATTAGGTGCCTCGGAAACTCGATGGTAATATCCCGCAGTGGCACATGTCACGGTGGCGCCGAATCCGACTCAATCAGAGTGTTTTCTGCCTTCACACTGCCGAGTTGTTTTTCGAAGGTTGTTTCCCCTGTTCAGGCCCGCGGCAAAGCCTAATCTTGTGCGTGTCCGCAGGAGTCCTTGAAATTGTTATGTTGTTGATGATTTCAAAACACCCGTCGGGCCCTGGAGCTACGATCTTGCCCCTATATCAGCTGAGTAACGAGCCACTAGCTGCCCTTACGTCTAGAACGCAATCATCTGGTGGTCTCCTGCGCTACCATTTATCCAGTGCACATCTATACCATATATAAAAGCGTCGCTTCTTTTGCTCCGTGCGGAATCCCTGGACTCCATCCCCTGCGCAGCAAGACAAACGGATACACACCATTTTCTTTGGCTACCTCCCGCGTCAGGAAACTAGCTACTGTCGTCACCATCTTCACATTGTCGGAATTCATGTAACTTACCCAGAGATGAGCGGTAACGAAGATATGCGTACGCACAGGCGCACGCCTCTAGATGTTGGGCCCTCCTGGCTAGCACATCACCCAGGCTTTCAATCTTCCCCTTGGGCCCAGATGGTCGCATAGTCTCCAGCATTCCCTTGGCGACGTGGTCCATAACTGACAGTAGGAAGTGCCTCAAGCCTGACGAATGAATCAGAAGTTTCTCATTATCATCAGTGATAATCTGATTGAACGGACTGTGTTTGGCTAAAAACGTGCATGATTGTCGAGATACAGCCTCTTCTTGGATATCGCATGATTCCTTTGATCCAGGCTTGGTTACACGAAAAAAATTCAGGGCGCGGTTGTGCCTATCAGTCGCAGCGATCGCCTTGGGGACTGGGTGCACCCAATCAAGGAGCTTAATAATCTCCCTTTGCCAGGAGGGTGTAGACGGATTTGGCAATGTTAAATTATTCGAGCAACCACTTGTGTTCTTTGAAACCCACCAAGGACTAAGATCGTCCAATGAAGTCCAATTGTTGGAAACATCGAGAGCTAGGTCGGCGAGTGGGATAGCTAGTGGATGCACAGTGTCCTCAAACAGGTCGACCAGGGAAGGTATCATCGAAAGATGAGTATGCATTTTTGGATCGCCTTCGAATCGCCAGTCCGAAGCTTGCAAAGAAATCCATTCTCTTTGCTCGGGTGTTGCATTTTGTGGAACTACAGAGGGTTCAGTGAGTATTACCATATGCGAAGGAGCAAGAAGTGGACTTAAGCATATGTTTTTGCTGCCGTCGACTTCACACTCCGGTATAAATATATACTTTAACATGAGAGGAGAAGCTGGACATGCGTCGAGGACATAGCTATGCGTTACTAGTACTGGATCCAAGAGCCGCACGCGTATGCATCTTGACACTAGCCTCAGCGGTAATGCAGCTGAACAAACGTCAGCATTGTGACCAGGTAGAAGAGCACGGATCTCCTCCTGAAGCTTCCAGACTTCACTGTCAATGGAACTTTGCGGCAAAAGAGTATCTGCTGCCTTGTCCTCATTGACACTGTTTGATCCAGAAGAGGCACTATGTTGCGACTGAGCAAGCACCCATTTCAAACTATTGTCTGCATCAATTAAAGTAAACTTAAACTGCTCTGAAATAAACTTGGCCACCGCTCTCTGTGCTTGTGTCCGCCCCGGCTGTCGTAGAACCCAGATGCGACGTGGAGTCAGACCTCGAGCCTCAATAAATTCATCTACAACCCCGACGATGCTGCTTACAAGGCTACATGTGAAGGGGCGGGCCCCTGGTGTATCAATCGCCTGCTCAAATATGCCCCCGGCAATCTGAAGACCAGCACAGTCCAGTGCAAGCACAATGCTTGCGGGATATGCAAAGCACACCTCACAGCCTTCTGAAGGGTCCTTGAAGCGGCGACAGAACTCGAGTTGCGATACATTATTAGTCGCGCGACTATTGCCTTCACTGACTTGCCCTGACAGCAAAGTGGAACCCCCATCCCCTGCAGCACGTCCAGCGCGTCTATGCCACTCTCTGACAAAGGCGAAGGCAATCTCCTTTAATGTGGCCGATCGCGGCTCACACGCAATAAGATACGGCTTGGGAAAGAATTGTGAATCTGAATCAAGGAGAAAGCAAATGAACGTGCACAAGACACAAACATGGACAGAGGGTATCACGTTCGCACCTGACGCTGGTAGCACCATCAGATTAAAGTTGTAGGCATCACGAATAAGTTTAAAGAAGCTTTCTTCACCGGCACCATAGGTCACACCAGCTGCAATTACACATGCATGCAGTGTCGGTCCCTCCAATCGCATCACATGCGCCTCTAATGCCATCAATCCTTCGCAACTTGGCCAACATCTTCGATCAAGGTAAGTATCCTCCGATGCCCTCATGCTGTCGCCGGCGTGAAAGTTTTCACCGAGAAGCGGACATGCTCCCCAACTCAGAAGATTAGATATCAATATTACTCTCTGCGGTCGTGATCGTTTTGCTTCTCGCAAAAGAACCAGGATCGCGTGCATATCGTCTAGCAAGGACAACGAGGGAGGCTGGGGCGCAACCCAGAGCAGAACAACGTCTGCGTCCAATAAGTCTGACGCTTTGGGCCTTAGGCCACTGCCAAGTGCTGTGCCAATAAAGTGATATCTTGCCGGCTCGAGGCAAGCGGGGAGAACATCTGCGAGCAATCCAGGAGGACCGAAATGAGCAATTTTCACAGGATCGAGCCGGTTGGAGGAACCCCTTGGTAGGATCGGCAAATCCATGCTGCGCGTTACTGCCGCGCGAGCGGGATACATAGGCCTAAGTTGTAGTCACAGTAGGCAGCCTTAGGAGATCTGGTACCTTAGCGATCTATTTCAAGTCTAGGCGTATCTTAAGTGGCCCGGGGGTTTAATTCTGGCTCAGCCTGCGGTTCTTAGCTAAGTTGGGGACTCCGACCGTGACTCTGACTGCCGAAGCTAGCCTAACTTGACTCGGAATTCAATGATTATCTAGTAGCATATCAAAAGCCGATACTAGAGATTACTGGGCCGGCCGGCGGCGGCAAGGCGGCCCTTTGTACGCCCAAAAACGGCAATGCACGCCCGCTGCCCCCCCCCGGGCCGCCCGCGCACGGGAAGGGAGTCTATCGACGCTGACCAGTGAGTGAGCATGAATTTGGCAGCATTGGCGACCGGGCGGTCGATCGCGCCCCCGCTTAGCACGCGATTTGACGAGATCTCACTTTCTGCGAGGCCCCAAGGACGCGGACTGGACCTGCGTGAAGCGAGACCCCATTATTGTATGGCAAATTGTGGTTGCTTTCGCCCCCCGGGGACCGGAAGGTGCCGAAATTCACCGGTCATCACCTCAAAAGTCGCAGCTGATTGGACGAATTGCTTTTAATTGATAGGTTAATGCTCTAAAAGCTTGAAGCCGATAATGACTTTCAGTTTGTAAAGAAACTCAAGCCCAGGGCCTAGATGGCTGGAATTAAAAATTCCAACGGGCCTCTAACACCCTGGGACCAACAAACGTCCCGGGCCGGAAACAACTCTCCGCTTTTAAAAACGCTGTCGTGATCTAGGCCGCGGCTACTGAGAACAGGCACGGTCGCCATTATTACCCCAATGCAACTTACTCGCGAGCCTGCCAGCATAAATCACACTAGGCGGCGGGAAGAGGGGCCACCTAAGTGCATTAAGACTTCATTAAGTTGCACATAAAAATATGAAGCTGCAGATGGGTCCGTCCTATTTTTGCACTGAACCCCGGAGTCCTGGATTGTATTTAAATTTCCAGTCACCGCGCTCACGGATGTGATTACATGAAAGTCCAACCAGCGAAGAAGAATTACAAACTAACCAGCACTCACAATACGATCGGTTTTGACTTGGCCCTCCGTAGTGGCTTTTGGCGACGTTTAACCTGGGATGAAGAAAGAGCAGAATCAGCGTAGTATGGACTACTCTTGTGTATCCGAAATCCAAATACACGAGGGACCTGGGACTTTTAGTGAAAGAGGCCCTTGGGAGTTCTATCATTTACTCTGAAAGCAACAAAGTACTGCGAGTTCTTTTTAGGAATACATTCAGGGAATGTTAGCATGAAGAGATGAGGAAATGTTGTTCCAAAGTAGGCTCCATCTATTGAAGCTGATCGTGATGATCGCGGAGTGAAGATATCATGGCACATAGGGCAAAAAATCTGCACCGTGTAGTTCCTTGGCACATCCGACCTAGGAGGAAAGAAATAAGGACTTTTTTTGGAAACATGTTCTGTATCTGTACCGGCCAATGGGCAACGCAGGCTGTCCTGAACAAAAAGCCCTGGGGCACTTTCCAAAAGATGCTGAGGTGAGCTTTTCGTACATTGCCTGCAAACCTCGATTCGTAATGATGTAGCGAGCATGAATTAAGCCATATAACATTTCAGCCGCTGATCTGTGTACAAACTAAAAAGAAAATGTCAATATGACGCACTCAACAAGCTCTTGCTGTTCTTCTGTGAGTGACTCTTCAATTGCCATCTCTACCTACTAGGAAATACATGACACAACTTTGCAACGGGCGCTGGCTTGTGCATCGAGGATCATGTCAAGAGCGTAATCATAATACGGCACGAGTGAGGAAAGCCCAGTCAAATTGAAGTCATCCTGGATATATTCTTCATCAACTTCACAAAAAAATTCATTTCCACGCAAGCTCAAAAACCAGGATATCCAAGAAGAATCTTCCTCGGAGGCGGACATGTCTTCTTCTCGCTCGTCATCGTCAGCTTCGACTAGGGAAGTTAAATCAGTGGCCGCAACATGATCTGCTAGCAGCGAAGCATCATCTTCACCCGCTATGTCCGCAAGGGGGTCTTTATCTGGCTCCGTCATCATACAAGTGCTGCAAGACCTCGCCTGCTCGGAGCAATAACTTTGTTAAAGAAATCTACAGTTGCCGGGAGCTGATCTACCAGACTGGTACTGGCAGGCGATTACAGATAACTAGTACTAGTGTGTGATTATGTCGGGCCCGGCTTCATTTATCTGGCCGTCCTGGGCAATAATGGCAAGAAGATACCGAGTCGCTCAGACTTTCACAAGCCGCGACTCGGACCCCTTAGGCTCAAGCTTGCACCACTGGCAGTTGCTGTCACAACTTGAAGGAGGGTAACAGTTTCCGAGTCAGATTTACAGTTAGTGCCAGTGACATATTTGGTTTCCATCTTAGTGGTACTGCCTGCCAGTGCGAATAACGCAAGACCAAAGCCTGACTCGGAGGGGTCACGGTCACCTAGTACGTATGGTACGCACCTTTGGCCCGGGGAGTACACTATGCAGCGGCTGAGATAGTCCGCCGGCCCGGGAGGGCAGGCTACCTTAAAATACACTAACTTGACTCGGAACTAGCCACGGTTTTTGGTTTTCGGTTTCACGGTTTTATCATGATTGCGCGTGTGGTGCTGTAGAGTAAAGACCACGACTCCTCCTCTGGTACGCTATCGAAGTAGAAAGCCGCGAGCTTTGGAGGCTCGGGGCGAGATTTATCTTTACGGAAGATACTAGTCGTTGTAGATCAGGGCCCGGGCTCCAAGGCACATGGCGCACCGTGGCCAAGACATTTCAGCAGCATCGCTAAGCGACTTTGAGGTCGGCGTAACTCTTGGCACCGGCTCCTTCGGGCGTGTACGATTTGCCACTCACAAGGTAGTTTGAGCACGTTAACTACGACGTGAGATTGAAATAGGATACAACAACTCCATGGGCTGTAAAAGTTCTGAAGAAGAGCGAACTGGTTCGCTTACAGCAGGTCAAGTCGCTTACTATCTGCTATTCATATCAGTTATACATGCATGCAGGTGGAGCATGTCATTTCGGAGAAAACAATTCTCGATCAATGCAAGCACCCATTTATTGTGCATCTCGCTTGCACATTTCATGGTGAATTTAACTATTTTGGGAAGTTGGTTGATCTAATAATTATTCACAGATAAGTGGTACTTGTATATGGTGCTTGAGTATGTCGTCGGAGGGGAATTCTTTACTCACCTCCGTAACGCTGGACGTCTTGACATAATTTCTACAAAGTTCTACTCTGCTCAAGTCACGCTTATCTTTGAGTATCTGCATGCTCGCGATTTCATTTACCGGGATCTTAAGCCGGAAAATCTCCTGCTTGACAAGGACGGTTATGTGAAGATTACAGACTTTGGTTTCGCCAAGAGAGTCATATATAAGACGCTAGAGCCCGTGTAGTTTGAAGCGCATTATGTCTCCAATTTTCTCTTGTAAAACTTTGATGCAGGTATACTCTTTGTGGAACCCCCGAATACATTGCGCCAGAAGTTCTACTGAATAAAGGGCATGGCAGGGGAGTCGATTGGTGGACGCTGGGGATTTTAGTGTACGAAATGATGGTAGGGCAGCCCCCTTTTATTGACGAAGATCCAATGGGCATATATCAGCAAATTCTAATTGGAAAAGTGAGCTTTCCGCGCTTCATTGAACGCAACGCTAGGTCTTTGATCAAAAAGTTGCTGGTTGCAGATTTAACGAAGCGCTACGGCTGTCTCAAACGGGGCGCGTTGGATGTCAATAAGCACAGATTTTTCCAAGGCGTAACTTTCAATGACATACTCGCAAAGAAGGCCACTGGACCTGTTATTCCCCTCGTGAAGGATCAATATGATACTTCTAATTATGAAGCTTACCCTGACTCTATTGAAGAGGCACCAATCTCTGTTTGCACCAGCGGCGCCGATTTGTTTGCATCCTTCTAGCACTGGCATGGAACTACTTACTGATCAAAGTTTTGGTTCTTGTGCACTACGTATGTGCTGAGGATGACCACATCGTGCTTGAGTCCCTAAGGCTCAGGGGGGACCCAGGTACCGGCATAGACACAGTAACCGTAGTTAGCCCCACTGGCGCTTCAACTTGTAATGGCTATATCCCCTTTTTACGCCAGCGGGGAGAAGCGTCCGCCGGCGGATGCCTCGGTACAAGCATGGCGTCCAACGGACTAAATCTAGCAGAGTTTCGAGGCTTAGTGTACTGATAGTCTCGGACAGAGTAGTCGTAATCGAGGAATTAGGGGTGCCTAGCGTGGTCTCTGGCTACTGCGGGCCCACGGGGGTTGCGGAATAGCGCCGCCCGTCGAGGCAGCACTCTCGGAATCGGCTCTAGACGACGCACGAACACCACCGCGGAGCTCTAGCCCGGCCGCCCACGACTTCAAGGCAACGCGTCCCATCACGACAAAAGAGGGCAGTTTTGGAGCCCCAGTAATTCACCTCGTGTGTGCGGACCAGGAGACTGGCAAACGACGCAAGTTTTGGCTTAGTTTTGAGGTAGCGGTACAGCTCTTCTCGACCTGGAACTCCTAACTCAGATTTCGCCACATCCTTCCAAGTTCTGGCGCCATGGACATGCTTATGGATGATATCGCAGGCATCTGGCCGTCCGGTCGCCTTCCACACCACGATTTAGTGCTCCGTCGAGGCTGTCGAGGCCTTATCCGCGGGCTGCCGCCAGAGCAGTAACAAGCGTCAAGACCTACCCGAAAAGCACGCGGACATCGAGCTAGTGACCCGTATGCATTGTCGGAGCGGTCGCACGGAGCTTACCACTGCACCATAAGTCTATGTGGGGCCGCTCTACGACGGCTGTCCGAGAGTGTCCGCGTGTTGACGTCAGACCGTCGTGTTGGCGTCGATACGACACCAGGTGGGTGGAGGCGTCGTAGGACGCCCGCGCTGGTACTTAGGCAGCCGCAATACCGCTGCCCCGGTGCGCGCGACTATGGCTTCGCAGAGGCGCGACTATGCTCTCGCAACCTTCGCCGGGCTGTAACTCGGCACGATGGAGGAGTTAGAAGACGATCCAAGTAGCGAAATGCTCGCAATCGAGCTGTACAGGCCGGCCGTTTACGCCGCTCGTACCTTTGATCTACTTTATGTAGGCTAGCTGCGTATGTACGTGTACTATGCCGTTTCATAGTCCCCCCCCCTACTGTGTCTAATCCAAGTACGGTACGTAGGCACGGC
>Ga0209503_10000150_pt1 | contig 48320 bp, 55 predicted proteins | sample SouAtlMetagenome_2_FD_187448 | JGI IMG/M metagenome (GOLD analysis project Ga0209503, IMG submission 187448) | Marine eukaryotic phytoplankton communities from Atlantic Ocean - South Atlantic ANT15 Metagenome (SPAdes) (version 2) | ecosystem: Environmental > Aquatic > Marine > Oceanic | place...
CAAAAACCTTCTCTGTTTAATGGTTGAAATCCAAAGAAAAAAAGAATAAAATAATATAATGAATATATTTTTAAAAATATTCCTAAAAATATTCTATCTAATTCATGAAAGAAATCAATATATGATATCATATTTGTAGTATGATATAATATAATTATATGATATATATTTTTATTTAAAATGTTAATCTTAAAGGTTTAAATTTTGGAATTAAACCTACTACTCCATTTTTCATTGTATTTAATGGTTTTTTAAAACTAATTGTCATACAATTACCTTCCCAGTATGATTCTAATATCTTATCAGGATGTTGTCCTGTGAAAACTTGATTAATCAATGACATAGGATATAAAACAACATAATAAAACACTGAATAAACAAATTTTAATATTTTAATAAAAGTTTCTATTATAAATCTTAACCAATCAGGTACCATTTGTTTTCCAAGTTTATTCCAAAAACCTTTAGTACCGTAATAAGCGTATACTATAATACATTTTGGTATATCAATTATTTTTTGAATTATTACCATCAAACATTGAAACATACCAAGAAATATTGTACCAAAACTTGCTAATGCTACAAATATAGGTATTATAATTGATTGAGCTAGGGCTACTCCTAAATTTTTGAAAAAGTTGCCCAATCTTATAAAGAAAGAAGCAATATGTTTAGGTATTTGTGCTAATGAATTTATAGCTTCTTTAATACCTTTTTTTATTTTTTTATAAACTTTTTTTATAGCATTTATAGGCTTTTTAACAATAGATGCTAAATCTTTCATTATCAATTTTTTCATAGCATCTGCCAATGGTTTAAATATTTTTTTTATAATTTCTTTTCCCGCATTTTTCATAAAATTTGCGAATTTATTTGCAGCACTAGCAATTGAGTTACCTACACTTCGAATACCCTTACCTATTGATTTAAAAAAACCTTCTCTGTTTAATGGTTCAAATCCAAAGAAAAAAAGAATTAATGAATATATTTTTAAAAGTGCTCCTATAAATATTCTATCTAATTCATCAAAAAAATTTATATAGTCCATATAATAATTACTTATAATATAATTGTATAATAATTTATAATTTTATTATATAATTTTTATCTATTTCCCTGTTGAACCATATCCTCCTGAACCTCTTGATGTTGTATTAGATAGTTCTTCCACACTATTAACTTTAATAATGTCTATTGAAAAAAAACTTAAATCTGGAGCACATATCTGTAATAGTCTACTTTCTTTTTCAACTTTATATTCTTCATCTTGAATATTATCAAAAGCGCCTAGTAAATGACCACGATATCCTGAATCAATAATACCTACTGAATTAGCTAATCTAAGAGGTGTTTTACTAATACTTGATCTTGGATAAACATAAAATCCACAAGGTTTTCCATATTTTGTCATTTCACAAACTATTTGAGAAGATATCACTGATTTTTTTTTTCCAGGAAGTATTTGTTCTTCTGGAACATATATATCAAAACCAGAGTCATAATGAATTGTGTCTTTAACAGACATTGTAGATAATTTATATTTATTATATAATTCTTCATTTGCTGTATAAATTTTAAGATGATATTTTTTGCCAAGTATTTTATTGTAAATTGTATTCATTTTATATAATAACTAATAGTTATTCTTTAAATAAATTTATAAACATAAAGGTTCATCACATATAAAATAATTGTTTTTAATTTCATTTTTATAATTTAGACCAAATTTTATATTTTGTTGTTTCAATTTTTTCAATAAAAATATATAAAATAAAAGTGAAGTTATTAAAAAAATCATCAATATTATAATTAATAATCATATTTTTATTTTTTTTTAGAAATTTATATATATAAAATGACTGATAAAGATAAATCTATATGTGCTAGTTGTTTAGATTTTAGTATTGACAAAGTAATAAAATCTAGACAAGATATGAAACCTACTTGGCTTTCAAAAAAAGATTATGTTAGTGAATTTATTAATAATTACAATGATTTTAATTTACATGTACCAAAAAATAGTGACGTTAAAGTAAAACTTAATATTGGTAAAAAATTTGCTTCAAAAAAACTATTGTATTGGGCTGCTGATGAAAAACAAAATACATCACCTTTAATTAATGAAGCAAAAAAAGCTTATAATAATTTTGATAATCATGGTGTTTCAAAAGTTGATTCAAATGGTAATGTTACTTTTATGTTTAAATGTCCACAAGTTTATAAAGCACAAGTAAAAGGGAAAAAAACAAAAACTTATTTTAGACATTTACATTTTGTTATAAAAAAAGAAAATGATGATGAATGGGATAGTCAAATATATACAAAAATAGTTGTTTGTAAATACGATTTTAAAAAATTTAAGTCTTACTATAAGACAGGTTTATATGTTATTATTAATGCTTTACCTTCTAATTATTTTGCAAAAGATCATATTCCAAACTCTTTTAATTTATTTCACAAAGATGTTAAAAAAATGGAAGAAAAAGAATTAAATAATTGGTTTTTAGACGTTGTTAAATTACACTATCCTAAATTATTAAAATATATTACAAATAAAAAAATAGACATTAAAGAAATTCCTATTATTACATATTGTGCTCATGATAAATGTAATGCCTCAGAATTAACAATAGAAGAATTAATGAAAAAAGGATTTGTAAATATAAATGAATATTCAGGAGGTATTCAAGATTATAGAAAACAAATTCCTTTTGATAAATAAATTTTTCATTATTTAAAATTAGATATTTTTTCAAAATATTTTAAAGTATTATAATTATGACTTAATTTTGAAAATAATAAATAAAAAGCACATACATATTTATATCTCTCATCAACATTATTTAATACTCCACAATTTAACAAATATACAATATTTTTATAACATTCGTATGAATTTGTTTTGCTAAAAAGAAAAATGCCCTGTTTTTTATTAATAATATTTTTTAATTCATTATTATGTATTAGATAATAATGATAATGTAATTTATCTGTAGGATTCCCTGGACCCATATCAACATTAAATATACCATATCTACACATATATAAGTAAATTTTATCACATGTTATACAAGGACTTATTAATTCATTTAACACTTTATTAGTATATATATCTTTCCAATAAAATTCCATTATTATATTTATTACATCTTCTGGCAATAAATTAAATGGATTTAATTTCATTATTTCGTTCATTATTTAAATAGTGATATATTTTTTTCTTTATTTATCATTATAACATCTATTGGTTTTAATTTTGATTGTGTACAACATTTATAATAATGTAAATCATTATTATGACATATATCAATTATTTCTTTTGTATTAAAATCACCATTTATTTTATTAGTTTTATTACAAAAAATCCATAATTCACCATTATCACTCTGTATATCTAATAAAGAATACAATAAATCATAATTAATATGACCATCAAGAATATTATTAATTAATATTAAATCAAAAGTATTTAATGAATTTAAAATGTATTCATGACCAAATTCATTATTTGTTCTAATTAATTTTACATTTTCAAAATGATTAGATAATTCTTTAGATTCTTCTTCTTGAAAATTATGTACATAAATTGATTTAAAATTTTTTTTTCTATTTTTTGGCATTCCTTTAATAAAACGTAATTTTTCTGTAAAATAATCTACTTTATTATTGTTCATATACTATTCATATAAAAACAATTGTTTAATTAGATTTATTTGTAAAAATTATATAATGTATATTATATATAATGGAAGTAATAATACCTTTAGTCGCCATATCGGGTTTATACGTTGCAACCAAAAATAATGATGAAAATATAGAAAATTTTGAAAATTTAGATGAAATTAAAGATCAATTAATTGATCCTGAAAATACAAAAAATTATACTCATACCGAATATAACAATTCACATGAATTATCTAGTAACAATTTTCATAGGGATGATTATTATAATGGTAAAAAACAAAAATATGTTAATGAAGATCCTGTAAAACGTACTAAAAGATTAAATTATTCATTAACAGGTGAACCAATTAATGATGATAAATTTAAACATAATAATATGCAACCTTTTTTCGGTGCAAAAATTCGTGGCACATCAAACAATTTAAATACAAGTGAATCTATTTTAGATAACAAAACTGGTGTAGGATCACAGAAAATAAGAAAAACAGAGCAAGCTCCTTTATTTAAACCTATTGATAATTTAAATTTCGCTAATGGTGCTCCAAATGCCAGTGATTTTTATCAATCAAGAGTAAACGAAAGTAATAAATTTTCTAATTATAAACCATTTGAATCAAAACAAGTGGCTCCTGGTCTTGATTTAGGTTTTACAACTGAAGGTAGTAATGGTTTTAATTCTGGTGTAACTAGTCGTGAATTATGGCAGCCTAAAGATGTAGATGAACTAAGAGTTAGAACAAATCCTAAATTAAGTTATTCACTTAAAGATCATCAAGGACCAGCAAGTTATTATAATAAAAAATTATCTAATCCTAATACACGACCAGTTGATATAATTGGTAAAGTTGAAAAACATCTACCAGATAGATATTACGAAAGTGGTTCAGATAGATTATTTACAACAACTGGTCTTGAACAAGGTAGAACATTAAGACCAAAGATAAATGAAAAATTTGTAAATAGACCTGAAACTAATAGTGAATATGTAGGTAATGCTGGTACTACTGGCGCAGATGGTGTAACATATACCCATCACACTTACAGTGAATCTAATAGAAATAATTATTCATCTACAAATTTACCAATAGTTACAGCAAAAGGACAAAATAGTGCTAATCCTAATGATTTCAATGTTAAAAGTTTTAAAAACTATTTAACAAATCGTGATACTGAATCAGAATCTCATATATTTGGAAATGTTGGTAGTGCTTTAAGTGCTGCTATAGCTCCATTAATTGATGTAATGAAACCATCTAGAAAAGAAAATGTAATAGGTAATGCTAGACCTTATGGTGATGCTGGATCAACTGTACCATCAACTTATGTACATAATGATAATGATGTTACACCTGTTACAAATAGACAAATGTATGCTAGATCGAAAGATCATTTTAATGTTCAAAAACAAAATCAAGGTGGTTATAATGTTTCAAATGTTGTTGCACAACCAAGTAATAGACAAGAAACTACACGTTATTATAGTGGTGTAAGAGCAGCAAAACATGAAGGTATTAATTTATATGATTCAACTTATTCACAAGAAATTAATACTAATAAACAAAATACTTTGACTGGTAGAGCTCCTAATGGAAATAGTAATGTATTTAATAATAACGTAAATGTTAATGTTTCTAAATTAGAAACTGATAGAATGAATAATAGAATGTGGGTACCAAATAATATGTCTCAACTTCCTCCATCAGCACAAACACAAGGAATAACTGATATGCAACCTCATTATAATGAGAGACAAGATGAACAAATGAATAGTAATAGAATTGATCCTGGTCTTTTATCAGCTTTTAAATCTAATCCTTTTACACACAGTTTAAATAGTACTGTTTAATTTAATTTTATAATGTTATTATTTATATTTAAAAATAATATTATAAATTATTTATTAGTTAATGCAATTTCATAAACAAATAGAAGATAAATTAGATTACTTTATTAAAAATGAAAAAATACCGCATTTATTATTTCATGGTGATTATGGTTCTGGTAAAAAGTATTTAGTCTATGATTTTTTAAATAAAATTTATGGTACTGAATTATTAAATGATCCATTATTTAAAAAAAACTATATTATGCATGTAAATTGTGCTCATGGTAAAGGTATTAAATTTGTTAGAGATGATATAAAATTTTTTGCAAAAACAAATATTGATTCAAGAAATGGAAAATTATTTAAAACAATTTTATTATTGAATGCTGATCAATTAACAAATGATGCTCAATCTGCTTTAAGACGTAGTATTGAATTATTTAGTAATACGACAAGATATATTTTAATAATACAAGATAAAAATAAAATATTAAGACCTATTTTATCACGTTTTTGTGAAATTTATGTTCCAAATCCTATTGTTAATCATAATAAGATAAATTTATACAATCATATATTTAAAAAATATGAAAATGAAAAAATAGATAAAGCAAAAACAAATAATTTATATAAATTAATTAGTAATGAAAAAAATAAAAGCGAATTAAATATTATTGAATTTACTGAAAAATTATATAATAAGGGATTTTCTATTTTAGATATTATAAAATTTCTTGAAACTAGAAAATCTAATTATGAAAATAAAAATGAAATATTAATAATATTAAATGAAATACAAAAAAATTATAGATCTGAAAGAATGATATTATTTATCGCCTGTAATTTATTACTTATTCGTTCAAGCTGTAAATTAGATTATGTTTTATTTATGTAAATAGTAATTATGGACGATTTTACTTTAGCAACATTGCAAGATTCTCGTAATGAATGGTGTTCTCAACTCATTAATATATTAACACCGTTAGTTATTGAAGGTTGTAATTCAATATTTCAGGAGTCATGGTCTTTATGTGAAGAGAATGATGAAACTGAAAAATATCTTATGACATTTCAAAATTTTATCAGCAGAGTTCCAAAATGGAATGCCAATGTTATTTCAAAAGAAAAACAAAGAATTATAGAAAGAAGTTCTTGTAGTTATATTGAAGATTTGCTAACTTGTGTTCATGTTATACAATTAAAATCATTAACTTGTATTAGAGCAGGTAAAAATCAAAAAAAAATAAATATTAATATTCCAAAATTAGATGATTTTATTCATAAAGTATATGTTTTAGTTGCTAGAAAATTGTACACAAATATTTATTTATATGATAAAAATGTTTCTCCTCTACAAAAACAAAAACATAATCGTGAATTTGAAATAATTGTACAAGAATGTATATTAAATAGCATTCGTGATAATATGCCTGTTGAAGAAATTTTAAGAACATATTTAGATGAAACACAAGAAGAAGATGTTGAAGAAACTATCATTGATCAAAAAATTCCTATTGAAGAAGAAGTTAAAGAAGAAGAAGAAAAAGTTGAAGAAGAAATAAAAAAAACTCAAGAGAAAAATGAAGAGAAAAATGAAGATAATAAAGAAAAAATAAGTGTTTCTTTCAATGAAGATAATAGCGATTCAACTATTCAAAAAATAGAAGAAATTACTAAAATACGCGATGAAGATTTAAATAACTTTGATGAAGAAAAAATTAAAATTAAAGAAACTTTAGATCCTGTATTTTTAGAAATAGATAATTTAGATGAAGATAAAAATGATTCAAATCCTCGATTAGACGTTGAAATTTTAAATTAAATTCGTTAAAAATACAAATACCATTTATATGTTATAATTAATGACAAATAACGAACTATGTGTTCTTGCTTTTATAATTACATTTATTTTTATTGCTTTAAAATTTATTGAAGCACAATCATTCGCAAAAAATGATGAAGAAAATGTAAAGCCATTAAAACATATATTTAGAGATTCAATTGTTGTATTTTTTAGTGCTTGTATTGGTGTTTTTGCTAATGATCAAATATCATCATTATCTGGTGACTCAAGTAATATTACAAAAGTATTCACTAATACACCTGATTTTTAATTTAAACAGTTTTTATTATTATTTATAATATAATAATAATAAATGTCTTATAATAAATATAAATTAGTTGCTCCATGGGATCAAACAAAATGGATAGTTGCTTCTTCTACTACATTTTTAATACCATCAATATATGCGTATTATAAAAACATATATTATTTATCATTTATTTCTATTATTACATCATTTTTTTCTATTAATTTTTGGAGAAATGCAAGATATTCATTAAGAAGAAAAATAGATATCGTTAATGCTATTTTTGCGTTTATATTTTTTTCATTACATGGATTTTACTATATAACTAGTAAATTACATATTGCTATTTGCTATCCTGGCTTTTTTTTATCAATTTATTTATATTATTATTCTAATCAATTATTTTATATAAAAAATAAAAAATGGGTTTCTTATCATGTCTTATTTCATTTAGTGATGACAATAGAAAAAATGTTTATTATTTATAATATTTAATAAAAATTAATATAAAATATTTAATAATTTATATTAATGTTTTCAATATTTTTGTTTTTTTTATTATTAAATAATTGTTTGAGCTTCAATAAAACGACAAAAAATATAGCAATTTCATTTTTAAATTTACAGTTATTAACATCACCTATTCTAGCAGATAATATAAATCCTTCTAATTATCAAAATGTAGAAACTACACATGTTCAAAGTCAAAATAACAACATATATTTTTATGGTAATGTAAATGCTGAATCAGCAAAATCATTGAAAGATATTTTAAATGAATTAATAATGAATGGTAAAATGTTTGCAACTCAATTTAATACAAAAGCTCCTGATATCAATTTACATATTCAAAGTTATGGAGGTTCTTTATTAGATACATTATATATTGTTGATATTATTAAGAATTCACCTGTTAATATTAATACTTATATTGATGGCTATGCAGCAAGTGCTGCTACATTAATTAGTGTTGTTGGGAAGAGAAGATACATTACACCTAATTCTATTATGCTTATTCATCAATTATCAACAGGAACACAAGGTAAATATCATGAAATGGAAGATGATATGAAAAATAATGATATGTTAATGAGTTTAATTAAAAACATATATTATAAAAATACCAAAATCACTCATTTTGATTTAGATGAAATATTGAAACATGATATTTGGTTTGATGCCAATAAATGTTTAGAATTAGGTTTGGTTGATGAAATTATAGAATAATTAAATCATCCAATCATCGCTGTCATCTTTTATTATTTTTTCAATAATTTCTTCGTCATTGTCATACATTTTATCTAGCATATCATCGCTCATTATTGGATAATATATATTTATCATGTTTATAGATTCTTTATTCATATATTCAGTTAAAGCATAAGTAGTGTTTGATATTCTAATAATTAAATCTGTGTATATTGCAGGATTTAATAATTGTGTTATTTGTATAAGTGGAAGTAAAAAAATAGTAAAGTTCATTTTATTATAATATGTAAGTGTATTTAAATACATTTACATGTTATTTTTTATCATTTATTTATTGATTTTTTTTGATTTTGTAATAGTCCATTTTTTGTTTTTTAATGTTAATTGTTTTTGTAACATTTTTGGTTTCCATTTTGTCAAATATTTTTTATATTCTTCATTTTTTTTTGGATTCCATTGAACAACATAAAATCCTTTTTTATCTTTGAATACAGAAGAACCATTTTTCCAACTTCCAAAATCTTGCTTTCCTATTAGACTTTTCTTTGATTTATTTTTTAATTTTCTTTTTATCTTTTTTGTTCTTTTTTTACCACCATATTTATTAGATTTATCTTGAGGATTTTCTTGAATATTACCAAATTTTAATGAGGAATTTTTACCAAAATTATTTTTTTTATATTCATTTAAATTTACTTTCTCTTCGTCTTTTTCTTTGTTTACACTATTGTTATTGTTATTAGTTTCACTGTTTGATCCTAATCCTTTAATTAATCCTTCTAGAAATAAAATATTTTGTTTTACTTTTTCATTTTTTAATCCATTTTGTAATTCTTTTACAATATTTGTGCTTATTTTATCTTTTGTTATTATTAATTTAGATTTACTATTGTTGTCATTTTTATTATTTTTACCATTTCCTCCTAAGTCTGGAGAAGTATCGAATTCTTTATCATAAACTTCCTTTTTATAACCTGCAAATAATACAAAACCACCATAGTTATCTCTAATATAACTTGTAAGACCTAAAAACAGATATTGATTTTGTTTTAATTTTATATTATTATCTTTTAACCAGAAATTTTTGTCAAATAATGATATATCTAAATCAGTAATTTGTTCATCCAATAATATATTAGAATGTTTTGTTTTATTTTTAATAACAGGTATTAATATGTTTTCACGTAATTTATCTATTTCGCGTATAATATGAGGATTTTTCATAAAACCACTATCACTAAAAAGATTAAATGTTAGAGTATTTTCTTTTTTATTTGCTTTCATTTCACCAGCAGCATAATAAGATTTTATTTTAAATTTACTAGATAATACTATATGATTATTAGCCAGTCTCCATCCAGATTTAATTTCCATAAAATATATGTTTAGTATATTATCATCAGCCATTCCTATTATCCATATAAATGCTGTTTCATCTTGATCGATGGCATGTACATTATCATTAATTTCTTCATTTTTACAAAAACTTGTTATACTATATATATCTTCGTATTCACTAATAACTTTTACTAAATCCATTTTGTAGTTTTTTATTGTAGGATTAATATATAAACCTATACCCTGATCATCTATAATCAATCCATCAATATCAGTATTTACTTTTAAAACTATATCTTCTGGAATTCCTAATAATACAGGATACATTCCATATTTACTAAAAATTAAATGCGAATCATCTAATCTTGTATCACTTATTACTTTACTATGTGTACTTTTTAATTTTTTAAAAAAGTCCAAAAAATTTATTTTATATAATTTTTCTAAAAATATTTTCTTTGATATATCATTTTTTTTTAACTTATTTTGATACCATTTTTGTATATTGCCAGGATCATAATCTTTAATATCTAATGGTTTATTTCTAAATACCATATCTTCGTTTTCACCATGAACTGAAATATATTTAAATAAATATTTAGTTGTTTGATAAGACCAGAAATCTCTTGCTCTTGGTGCAACGTGGAACATATAAAAAACATTATCACTAGTTCTTCTAGTTAAATCCAGTCTAGTTAAATCTATTGGATCTTTTAGTTGTGTTCTACCAAAATCAATTAAATATACTCTATAATCATCAATATAATTATAATTTTTAATAAATAATGCATTATTTAAATGAGGATCTCTATGTGAATAACCTAAATTTGCTAATCTAATCAATTGAAATATAAAATTATCTAATACTATTCGTTGTTCTTGAGTTGTTATTATATGTACATCATTCGGTGTAAAATCACTTTGATCTGTACTCCATAAACTAGCTATAGGTTTACAATCTGTTTTTGATTCCATAAAAATTAAACCTACACCACCAATATCTCGTTGCGTACTATCATCTAAGAATGGTGTAAGACTTTCACTAGTAAATCCAGTAGAATTTTGGTTAATGTATATTTCATTAAGAATATTTAAAAGATTATTAGGGTCTGTTAAACCTGATATATAAATTATTTCATCTGCTATAATATTAGGACAAATTGGTTCACAAAATGTATCCATACTTTTATTATAAATATCGTTTTGTATTTGTACTTCTTCAACAAAATCACCTCTTGTAACTACTTCTTTCTTATTATACATTGATACACTTGAAAAATGAGAGCGAATTTGTACAATTTTTAATATTATTTCACTAACATTTGATATTATTTTATAATCATGTTTTTCACCAGGATTTATTGACATTATTTCTTCTTTATGAGGAATATCCTGAAAAATTAATTTATATAAATAACCACCTATACTACTTCCACCAAATGATTCTATCTTTATTGTGTCTTTATATTTTTGAATTAAATCATGTATATTAAATTTATCTGGTAATACTATTGCACCACCTTTCATATTTTTCATATTCATATTATATTATATTATATAATAATAATATAATATCATGTGTTATGAAAAAAAATTATATATATAGAATTATTTATTATTTGAATTATAACCCTCCATTTTTAATTATTCTATTAGTATAATATTCCTCTTCATCATCTTCATCTTCATGATTATTTTTATTATTTAATTTATCTTTATATGATGTTATATTGTGTCTATACATATCATACATATCTGTTTTATTTATTTTCATATTTTCTACTTGATTTTTATAAGATGTATTTTTATATTTTTTACTAGTTTGAATATTTTTATGAAAATAAGTTAATTTATTTTTATAACTAGTATCTTTGGAAAATGTTCTAATATTTCTTTTAATTAAATTTTTACAAAATGTATTTTGAAAAATCATATTATATTTTATATTTATAATATTATTTTAAATCAAAAATTCAATTTTTATTAAAAAATCATCATTTGTTTATGATCAATATTTTCTGTCACATAATCTTTAAAAAGTTCTTTTTTTAATTGAATCTCAGGAATATGTCTATGTACATTACGTGCTATCATTTTATATAATTTAAATTCTGGATAACGTTCATCGCCATTTTTACGATATAATACACTTTTAAAATTATCATCTTGACACCATTCAACTATTAATGATATAATAGGGTTAGATTCTACTAATTCATCTATTTCTTCCATTGCGTCAATAAAAAAATCAAATAACGAACAACCCAAACGACATAAATCGAAACTATAATTAGGTTCTATTCTAGGTTTTTTATCATTAAAAAATGGGTCACAATTATATTGTGTGTCAGCATCCTCTCCACGACTAAAAGCATCACTACAAAATATTGTATCATTATATGTAAAAATAGCTCTTCCAAAATCTATAATTTTATATATTTTTCCAAATGTTGGTACTTTATAACAAATATTTTTATATTTATAATATAAAAACTCAATATCTGTTTCATTATACATTATATTACCTGTATGTAAATCATTATGTGTAAATGAATATTTATCTTGATAATAACATAACATTATAATTATTTGAAAAAATATAGATTTCCATTCATCAATACTTATTTCATCTGTTTTAATCATATATTCTTCCAATGTTTCACAACAATTCTCTAATAAAATTGCTTGCACTGGAAAATTATATATGTTTGCTATTATATTACATTCACTTTCTTCATCATAATCTTCATCATCTTCTTCTTCATCATCTGCTTCATTTTCTTTATCACTTAAACATTCGGGTAATGAATTATCATCATCACTACCACTACCTGATATAATTAAACTATCATTATCGTCTAATGATTCAATTGTTAATTTTTCTGATAACGCATCATCATCATCACTTATAGTTGTATCACTATTATCACTATCATGTATTTTTATTTCACCATTTATAATTATTTCATTATCCTTTAACTCATTGATTGTGTTCTCTGAACTATCTCTATTAAATTCATTATTAGTTATTATTTGAATATCATTTAAATTTTCAATATTGAAATTTTCTATTTCAATGCTTTCATTCGAAAATTGGAGAGATAATTTATTTTTTCCACTTGTATTTTCACAAAATACATCCTCTATATTTTCAAGTGTGTATTTTTTATCAATATTTTCATGAAAATATTCACTTTCAATCAATACATCCATATCATCACCAATATTAATTTTATAATTTTTATTAATACCAATAAAAGAACCAAAAAAATCTAATCCATGTATGAAATTATCTACATTCTTACTTTTTGATGTTAAATAATAAAATAAACAATCTACATATGCTGCGTTATGTTTTTGCATCATTTTTTCACAACAAACTCCATTTTTACATTCTTGACTTGGTAAAATACTTATGTCTTCATTTTCTAATTTTCCCGCTAAATATTTTGTATAATTAACAATTGGAGCAAATTTACAAAAAATGTTTTTTTTCTCGTTATTTTCTTCACATTCTAGAATGTTATAATTACTACAATTATTTATAATTATACTATTACTATTATCAATATTGAATATATATTCATTATTTAATAAATCATAAATTGGTATATATTCACTACAATTGTCTAAATTCATAAAATTAGAAATATTATCTACAGATAATTTTGCTGACATATTACTATTAGCAATAGTAAACTTTATAATTAAATAATTATAACTAATTATTTTAGAAATTTATTCGTTTTTTATATTAAAAAAATTTCTATATTTTTTATAATGTCTCTTGAATTAAAAAAATTTGATATGAAACAAATTAGTTTTAAACCTGATGAAAATAAAGGTCCAGTAATTGTGTTGATTGGTAGAAGAGATACAGGTAAAAGTTTTCTTGTTAGAGACTTACTATATTATCAACAAAGTATACCAATAGGTACAGTAATTTCAGGAACAGAAGAAGGTAATGGTTTTTATGGTAATCATGTTCCTAAACTGTTTATACATAATGAATATAATACAGGTATTATTGAAAATGTTTTAAAACGTCAAAGAGGTGTATTAAAAGAAATAAAAAAAGAACAAGAAATGAGACGACGTAGTACAATTGATCCAAGAACTTTTTTAATTCTTGATGATTGTATGTATGATGCTTCATGGACTAGAGACAAGATGATGAGATTACTTTTCATGAATGGTCGTCATTGGAAAATTATGTTAATTATTACAATGCAATATCCATTAGGTATACCTCCAAATTTAAGAACAAATATAGATTATGTATTTATTTTAAGAGAACCATATATCGCTAATCGTAAAAGAATTTATGAAAATTATGCTGGTATGTTTCCAACTTTTGAATCTTTTTGTCAAGTTATGGATCAATGTACTGAAAATTATGAATGTTTAGTAATTAATAATAATAGTAAATCGAATAAATTACAAGATCAAATTTTTTGGTATAAAGCTGAACCACATGGTAATTTTAAATTAGGTTCAAAAGAATTCTGGGAAATATCAAAAAATTTAGCTGATGATGATGAAGAAGAACAATATGATCCTTCTGCTCATACTAAAAGAAGTAAAGGTCCTAGAATTAATGTTAAAAAATCAAAATGGTAACTCAATAACGTATTAAAGCATTTAATATAATTATTTATACACAATTATATTAAAAAATTATTAACTAGCATTCTCATCACTATCAGCTTCACTTTTTACCGCATCAGGTGGGAAAAATCTATAGAATAAAATACCTCCTATTATAATAAGAGCTATTAATCCTGTTATTAAACTTTTTAAAAAACTAAAAACAATTGCTGCTATTAATGGAATTAATGCAAATACTTTTCCTCTATCATCTGGTAATAAATATAATCCAAGAATACAACATATCATTATTACAACTGATTTTCTAATAAACATATTATAATAACTATATATTTATTTTAGAATTATTTTTCTTTAACATCTACATTACTTAAATTAGATAATTGTTCTTTAATGTCCGCTGATGTTTTTTCAGATATTGCTGCTTGGCTTTTTTCATCCATTTCAGATGGTAAAATAACATCTTCATCAGGAATAGCATCATAATCTACTTCTCTAACATTGACAAGATTACCATCATCATTCATTATTTGTGTTAATACGTTACCTGAATCTTCTGCCTTTTTAATATTATCTTCAATTGCCTTCTCTTTACTTTCTTTTACACGTTGATCAAATTCATGTTTTGCAGCAGCATCATTCTCTTTTTTTTCATGCATTAAATCATTTAACTCTTTTTCTAGATATTCTACTTTACCTGTTTTATAAGCATCTGGTTCCCAAGGCATCCATAAACCAACTGGTCCAACAAATACATCATGGTTTGGATCATTTTCTCTTAATTCTTTGGCCTTATTTTGTGCTTCTTCTAATGTAGGAAATGAACCACGAATTTTAATTCCCCTAACATTAGTCTGAAAATTATTTTCCTTATTAAATAATTTTTCTAACTCTTCTTCCTTATTATCCATAAATGTTTTAAAATCATCATAAACAGAAAATTGAGGAATAGTTTCCTTCTCATCTTTTAAAAAATCTTTCATATCATTCATGATATTGTCACTTTGAATATCATATTTGTAACTGATAAAATTAAGAAATACTTGAAATTTTTCTAAGGATTTAGACATATCCCACATCTTAACAAATTGGTCAAAACAAAACATTTCTTTTTTTTTTAAAATGTTTTCAGGTGATACAAATGACACACATACAAATTTTTGCCCAGCAATTGTTTTATCCTCGTCTAACAAATCAGCTTTAGTAGAATTATTGAATTCCATTTTGTATAATAATTAATTATTTGTTTAAGTAAATTATTTATTATAATATTTAGTAAAAATACGACTACAAACTTTTTTTTTTTCTTTAATAATATTATAATGGAAATGTTAGACCTTGGAGAATTACTCAAACGTTTGATTAAATATTTAGTAGAGGGTTTAATGGTAGGTATTGCTGCTTTTGCCATCCCTAAGCAAAGCCTTAAATTAGAAGAAATTGCCCTTATTTCATTAACTGCTGCTGCCACATTCAGCATCTTAGATACATATATCCCATCAATGGGTGTATCTGCTCGTAGTGGTGCCGGTTTAGGTATTGGTGCCAACTTAGTTGGTTTCCCTGCCGGAAGATAAGTCAATTATCATATAAACTAAACAATAATTAAATGTTAAATATAAATTTATTTAATATTTAAAACAAAAATTGATTAAATATAGAAGTAAAATATTCATTTTTAAATTAAATATGACATCTGTTTTAGCTGTTTTACCAGATTCTTTTAAAGAAAAACATAAGTTCAAAGATAAAGATAACAAAAATGATTTACAAAATATAATTAATATTGGTACTTGGAGTGGTTATTCTTTGCCTAACATATTTGTTGATTATACTGATTATGAATACACTAACAATATTTTTAAAGCAAATTGTTTAAAAATGTATATTAAAAATAGAAAAGAGATAACATCTATTTTACAAAAAAAAATAGATTTAATAGGAATATCATTTAGTGAAAAAGCAATATATAATAAAATTTTTAGTTATTTAAATTTGGATGATATTTTAATCTTACAATATAATATATAATGAGATTATCTAATGGTTTAAATCAAATTGACTCTAGTATGAGAACAAGAATATTAAAAACTAATGCTAATAATTTGGGAAAAGTAAATAATAGTAGAGCTAATGAAGAAAGTAGTACAACACAAAATAATAATATTAATTCACACTTAAAAAAAGTAAGAAATGGCGGTTATGTTGTACCACCAAAAGTAACTAATAGACCTAGTAATTGTAAACTTTAATTTAAATAATATAAATAATATAAATACTTTTTTTAATATTTATTAGAATGAATAATATTAAAAAAAATTATGCTTATGTTTTAAAATCTATTAAAAAGGATTTAACTTTAAAACCAAAGTTAAATGATTTAACTGGTAGATGTTATTTAATCTCTGGTGGTACAAGAGGCATTGGATTTAATATTGCAAAAAATTTGGCATTAATGGGTGCTAATGTTGCTATTACAGGTAAAACACAAACAAACCATCCTAAACTGGAAAATACCATTTTTAGTGCTGCAGAAATGATTAGTGAAATAAGTCAAAAACCTAATTGTACTGGAATTGCTTGTGATATTAGAGTACCTGAACAAATAGATTTTGCTATCCAAGAAACAATTGATATATATGGTAGATTAGATGGTGTTGTTTTAAATGCAAGTGCTTTATGTTTAAATGATACTCTTAATCAAACACAAAAAGAGATTGAATTAATGAGTTCTGTAAATATTAATGGCACCTTCGCTATGGGACAAAAAAGTTTAAAATATATAAAAAATTCAGATAATCCTTCTATGTTAATTATTGCTCCACCTATTGATATGTTATATGAAGATGATTGGTGGATTAATCATTTATATTATAGTATATCAAAATTCAATATGTCATTAATGGCCAAATTTTGGAATAAAGAATTTGAAAATGTAGGTGTTAATACATTATGGCCAAGAACTACAATCAACACAGCTCCTGTTAGAAATATTTTAGGCGGTGATAAAATGGTCAATATTTCAAGAGACCCAGAAATAATGGGACAAGCAGCAAAGCATATATTATGTGCTGATCCTTCTATTTGTAATGGAAAAAATTTTATAGATGATGAAGTATTATCATCATTAGATATTGATGTTGAACAATATAGAATTAATAAAGATATAAAAGAAAAAGATCTAATGCCAGATTTTTTTTGTTAAAATCATTTAAATAATAAATTATTTTATTATATAAATGCTTCGTAAATACATTTTTAATAATGTAAAAAAAATAATACCAAAAATATCTGATACTGAGTTAATTGCACTGAAAAGTGGTACAACGTGTATTGATCGAAATATTTTTGAGGGAAAGGTTAATTATCCAAAACCTTTTATATATGAAAAAAAAATAGATGATGAAAAAGTAAATAATTTACTTCGCAAATATGGTAATGAACAATGTATTTATCCTAATAATAAATCACAAGAAATATTTAATTATATTGGTAAAGAAAAATTCTTGTCTTTTATAATTAATGAAAAATATGATGGATATAATTTATCCACTAGTGAATTATCTGCAATTTTGACGAAAATTTCCTCACAAAATCCTGCTCTTGGTGTTGCTATTATGGTTCCTAATTCTCTTGGTCCTGGAGAATTATTACAACATTACGGTACGAATAAACAAAAAGAATATTATTTACCAAAGTTATCTAATGGTGAGTTTATTCCTTGTTTTGGATTAACTGGACCAAATAATGGATCAGATGCTACTGGTTCAATTGATGAAGGTGAAATTATTATTAATGAGCATGGTAAAAAAGTAATTAATGTTGTTATAAATAAACGTTATATTACTTTAGCTCCTGTTGCTAATCTTATAGGTATAGCATTTAATTTAACCGATAAATATGAATTATTAGATAATGGTAATTCAGGTGTTACATTAGCATTATTAGAGAGTAAACAATTAGGATTAAAACAAGAAACATACCATAATCCTTTGAATGCTGGATTTCCTAATGGTACTTTAAAAGGTTCTATTCAAATACCTATTCAAAATATTATTGGTGGTGAAGAAAATGCAGGAAATGGTTGGAAAATGTTAATGGAGTGTTTAGCTGCTGGAAGAGGTGTTTGTTTGCCTGCTACAGCTAATGCTAGTTCTAAAGTTGCTATGACTGGTGTATTACAATATACTAAACATAGAAAACAATTTAAAATTCCATTAATTAAAATGCAAGGTATACAAAATAAGTTGGTTGATATGATATATAATACATGGATTATACAAACTAGTATTGAATTAACAAATACGCTATTAGATAATGGCGAAAAACCTGGTGTTATTTCTGCTATTATGAAACAACAAACAACAGAACGAGCACGTGATGTTTTAAATGATGCAATGGATATACATGCTGGTGGTGCTATTTGTTTAGGTGAAACAAATTTTCTTGAAAAATTCTATCGTGCTGCTCCTATTGGTATTACAGTTGAAGGTAGTAATACACTTACAAAATATTTAATGATTTTTGGACAAGGATTAAATAAGAGTCATCCGCATATATATCCAATATTGGAGAATATATTAGAAAATAATGAAAAAGATTTTCATGAAAATTTCAAAAAAATTATGGAACACAGTGTCAGTCTCTATATGAAAAGTTTATCTAATTATGAATGTAAAACTGTTTTAGAAAAACAAACATTACAATTTGCTAATTTATCTAATTTTATTGCTCTTAAAGGAGGTGCCTTAAAAGCAGAACAAATGTTGTCTGGTGATATGGCTGATATTCTATCAAATTTATATTTGGCACATTCAGTAAAATGGTATGATGATAATTATAAGGTTAGCTCATCACTAACTGAATATTGTATTAATAGACTTTGTCAAGAAAATCAAACATTATTTAATCGCATATTAGATAATAATATACATCTAAAATTTATACTTTTCAACGTTAAAAAACCTATTAAAGAAGACAATTATGTCAATAGAAAAAAAATCATAGATGAACTTTTAAATAATCATACACTGATGGAACATGTAAAGAAAAATATTTATATTGAAAACAATATAATTGCTGATTTAATTAAATTAGATGAATTAGATATTAATAGTAAAGAATATTCTAAATTATATGATAAAATAATTCAAGTTGGAGAATACAAAATCACAAATTAATAATATCTTTTATATTTGGTATCCAACTATTAGATATCAAAATATATTCTTCCAAATGTATTGTGAAATTATTATGATAAATATTTTTGGCATTATTTACATAATAAATTGCTATATTCATTTCTTCATTAAGTAACCAGTTTGTATAATGTAAACTATCTACAAACAAAGGAGAATTCTCAAAATTGTTTATTTTAATTGGATAACAATTTACTACTTCTTTCGTGAATATTTTATTTAGTTCACGAACAGTTTTATCATAATTTTTTTTATTTGTATCATCAAAACTATATATATAATCAATCAATTCATATGGAAGTTGAAACATATTGTATTAATATAATTTCATACAATATATTTCTATTTTTAATTTATACAAAATATTTTCATTACTAATTTTTGTAAATTTAAACATGGATTTTCTTCATTTTTTTTATTTATATGTAGAGGGTGAAATCTTCTTGGTTCAACATAATCTCCTCCAGAATTATACCATATTTTTGCATTACATAATGTTATAATTTCACCGTTATAATCATGAACTAATATATTTCTCCCTCTTTCTTTCATATCTTGAATTCTATCTTCAATCGCCGTTGTATCATATGATTTTTTTTCTTCTTCTTCTTTATTTTCATTATCGCTATATTCATTTTCATAATCCATATATTCATACATCATCATCATTTCGTAATATTATTATTTATATACTTTTAAATCATAAAATAATTATTTATTTGATTTCATGTAATTGTAATATAAATTTAAAAACTTATAAATATAATAATATAAATATGTTAAATTTTTTATATAATTGTTTTCCACATTTTGATGTATCAAATAATGTAAATGAAAATACATTTGATAATATAAAAACTATAACTAATAAACACATTGAATATATTGTAAAATTACAAGATGAATTAAAAAACTTTAAAGAATTCTATGAAGCAATAATAGAAAATGAAGCAATTTTAAAGCGTTTTCAAGAATATGAAGATAGAATTAAAGCGTTAGAAATTGAAAGAGACGATTTATTAAATTAGTGATAAAGTATTATATAATATTATATATATATATGCCTAGTTTATATGATAATACAAAATTTGAATACTATGAAAAATTAGAACAAAATTCAATAAAAAAATTAGATATTTTATTAGAGAGATATCACTTAAAATTAGACGCTTATAAAGATTATTTTAGTAGAGGATCTTTTAACAATACATTTAGTGTTAAAGTAGATAAAGAAGGTGATCCTATGCATAATAAAAACGTTTTAATACGTAAAGGAAAGGACAGTTATGGAAAATTCGATAATAATGGAAATGCCATAGTACATAAGGATGGAGATATTACACTAAATCAAATAAAGAGAAATGAAAGTAATTGGTTTCAATGTAATTTAAAAGCAATATGTCCAAAAATATATTATTATGGATATTTTAAACATATTGTTAATGTTTATGATAATGATAGTATTATATATCCAATTATGATAACAGAAAAATACGATAGTGATTTATTTAAATTTTTATATCATAATGGTAAAGAATTATCAACAGACCAACAAATAAGTATTGCTAACCAATTAGAATATTTATTTAAAACTCTAATATCTTTGGAAATAATATGTTATGACATAAAACCAGAAAATACTGTTATTCGTAAAAATGAAGATGGTACACTAGATCTACGACTAATTGATGTAGATGGTGATTATTGTTTATCTTATAAAAAAGATAATGCTTATCCTCCATTAAAAACAGACGAACAAAAGGAATTAGTATTAATATTAAGTTTATTATTTTATGGAAATTATTTATTTTATTGGAATCAAAATAATATTCTTAACAACAAAATACATGAATTATTAGATAATTATAATAAAAAATATAATAAAGATTCTTATGAATCATTAAAAAAAATATTTATAGAAAATCAAAATAATAATAATAATTATTCAAATGGTGAATTTCAATTTAATTTTTTCTCAGTATTTTATTTCATAAACAGTTATTCTAAAGCACCAGAAAAATTAAAAAATACTAAAAACGACCCATCAAAATTATTTGATATATTATTTGATAACGCTGTATTTAAAAATGAAATAACAAAAAAAATAGAAGACAAAAAAAATAAAATAAAAGGAAAAAAAAGAAGTAGAACACATTCAGCACCAGAAGTATCAACTAAAGAACCATTAACTGTAGAAGAAATTAGAAAGATGATGATAATGCCAAATACGAGAGGTGGAAAAAGAATTTCAAAATGTAAAAAAATAACAACAAAAAAGAAATATACTACACGTAAATCACCCCCATATTCTGCAAGTAAATGTGCGCGAGGAACAAGAAAAAAAGGGAATGATGGTAAAATGTATATTGTAAAAGCAACAACAAAAGGTGTAAATCGCTGGTTACCAGTGGTTTCAAAAAAAACCAAAAAATCTAAAAAATAATTATAATTAATTCTTATTTAAATGAAAATTAATTATATCGTAGGGATAAATTCCCATTCCAATTCATCGCAAATTTTCTTCCAAATAACATCTTGTTCCATTTTTTTTTCACGGTCTTTTAACATTGGGAAAAAGGGCAAAAATTGATTTTGATCTAATAATTCACATAATTTATAAACTGTATAATAATAATTCAAAAAATTAACTCTGTCATCTGGACAAAACTTAGCATATGGTGCTTGAATTTCCATAAATAAATTACATAATGTTTCTTCTAACTCTGGTGTCATAATTGGTGGTTTAATACCGATCATATCTTTGATAAATGGTATATGTTCATAATACTTATTATAACCTAATTTCTTTAAAATTTCTTTTGCTTTTAAATTAGTCAATTGTTTTAATTCAATACGTTCTTTTTTAATTTGATTTTTAATTTCTTCAACTACTTGATCAGGAATTTGTGTTGTTTCTTTGGCTTGAAATTGTGCCAATATTTCACGAAAATGATTAATACGTTTATATGCATAAAAACATACTTCTTTTGGTGGCTCTTTATATGAAGATTTTTCAGTTTCTATTATAAATTGTACATTTCTAGAACAATTATTACAAACCATGATTCCTTCGTCTTCAACAGGGATTAATTCTCCTTTGTCACAATATTTACATTGTGTATCTGTAAAAATATAATCATTTATATTTAAAAAGTCATCACTTATATTTGTGAAAAATTTTTTTACGTTGGTTTGTTTTTCAATACCAGAATTATTATTATTTTCTTTCTTCTGTACTTTAAAAAATGTATCTAACACATTTGATGATTTAGTATTTTCACTATTTTGTGAACCTATATTTTTCTTTTCTTCAAAATATTCAAAAATAATTTTAGAATTATCTAAATAATATTGTTTTTTTTTGTATTTTATTTCTTTTATTTCTTTTTGTAATTTATGTATTTCATCAATAGTATCTCTTTTTTTGTCATTTTTTTGTGTTTTAACTATTTTTTTTAATTCATTAATTTTTTCATTTAACATTGGTATTATTTCTTCTTCATCATTTTGAAATGATTCTACAATTTCATTATGTTTTGTATCCAATGTTGCCGCTTTTATTTCATCAACTATTACCTTTTTATTAGTTTTTGGTTTAAAAGATGGCATATAAATAAATTTATCATTTATTTTTTATATATTTTTAGTTAAATTTTAATATTAAATTTCATATTAAATGATAATGACAACAGTAATTAATGACTTAGAAATAGTAACGCAGAAAAAGATAATTTTTATTTATAATGCTCTTGAAAATGGATGGAATATATCAAAAAACGATAACTATTACATATTTAGGAAAAAACATGAAAATAAAAAGGAAATATTTACTGAAGATTATTTGAAGAACTTTATATGTGAATGTAGTGATATTAGTAAAGCAAATGTACATGAACTTATTAGTAAAACAAATGATAATTAATAACAAAAATATAATTACAAAATTCCTAAATAATTAAATTAATTAAATTCATTTTTTCAAAATTTTTTTCTTTAGCTATATTATAAAAATGGGTGGTGGTCTTATGCAACTCGTAGCCTATGGCGCACAAGATGTTTATCTTACAGGTAATCCTCAAATTACCTTCTGGAAAGTTACTTATCGTCGTTACACAAACTTTGCGATGGAATCTATTGAACAAACTTTCAATGGTCAAGCTGATTTTGGCCGTCGTGTAACATGTACAATCAGCCGTAATGGTGATCTTGCTTACCGTACATATCTTCAAGTAACTATGCCTGAAATCGGTCAAGGTTTAGCTTCTTCAAATGGTAATGTATATGCTCGTTGGTTAGATTTCCCAGGTCATCAACTTATCTCACAAGTTGAAGTAGAAATTGGTGGTCAACGTATCGATCGTCAATATGGTGACTGGATGCACATCTGGTGTCAACTTACTCTTCCTGCTGAACAACAACGTGGATACTTCAAAATGATTGGTAACACAACTCAAATGACTTATCTTGTCGATAAAGATTGGGCTGATGTTAACGGTCCTTGCGGAGGTAATGCCCCAGTTAATGTTTGTGCTCCTCGTAAAGCTTTACCAGAAACAACTCTTTACATTCCTCTTCAATTCTGGTACTGCCGCAACCCTGGTCTTGCCCTTCCTTTAATCGCTCTTCAATACCACGAAGTCAAAATCAACCTTGACTTACGTCCAATTGATGAATGTTTATGGGCTATGTCCACTGTTGACTCAAGCGATTCTGCCAACAAACAAGTAACAGCTGCTTATAACCAATCTTTAGTTGCTGCTTCTTTATATGTTGATTATATCTTCTTAGATACTGATGAACGTCGTAGAATGGCACAAAACCCTCACGAATACTTAATCGAACAACTTCAATTCACAGGTGATGAATCTGTTGGATCTTCTTCCAACAAAATCAAATTAAATTTCAATCACCCATGTAAAGAACTTGTATGGGTTGTCCAACCTGATGCCAATGTTGATTACTGTGCTTCATACACTGCTGGTGAATTATTATACAAAGTATATGGTGCTCAACCATTCAATTACACTGATGCCGTTGATGCTCTTCCTAACTACTTACATGCCTTCACAACATCTTCTGTAACTGCCTCAACCCTTTCTGGTGATGTCTTCCAAGATGCAACTGTTGATGGTTTCACAGGAAATTCAACTTCAGGAGGTGTATCTGATGCTGCTACATTCGTCCTTGGTGAATCTGCTCTTGACATGCATTGTTGGGGTGAAAATCCAGTTGTTGTTGCCAAACTTCAACTTAATGGACAAGATCGTTTCTCAGAACGTGAAGGTACATACTTCGGTGATGTTCAACCATTCCAACACCACACACGTGCCCCAGATGCCGGTATCAACGTATACTCATTCGCTCTTCGCCCAGAAGAACATCAACCATCTGGAAGCTGTAATTTCTCCCGTATTGATAACGCTACTCTTCAACTTGTTCTTTCCAATGCTACTGTATCTGGAACTAACACAGCCAAAGTACGTGTCTATGCTACCAACTACAATGTCCTTCGTGTCATGAGTGGTATGGGAGGTTTAGCCTACTCAAATTAAGCACTAGGTGTTTTTAATCTTTAATATTAATTAATTATAATTAAATCATAAAATAAGATAATTATGTTATGATTAAAATATCAAACAAATAGTTTTAAATGTAAAATATTTAAATATAATACAATGATTTAAATAATGAAAATTATTAGTATTTTAAATAATGAAAAAATAGATAATAATGAATTAAATAATAATGATTTTAATAAAAATATTGAGACTAATAACATAAATGTAATTTACTATATACAATTTGCTTTTTATTTCTATTTAATGTGTTGTATTGTAAATTATTATTTATTAAATAATAATATGGGTTGCATGTCTAGTAATATATTTAATAGCGATTCTGATGAAGAAGAAAAATTAAACGAAGAAATTAAACAAATTATGAATAAAAATGACAAAATTCTTCAAGATACTAATGATGAAGATAATAGAGAAGAAATTAATGAAGATAATAGAGAGGAAATTAATGAAGATGAAGTTAATGAAGATGAACCATCAATTAATTATGAAGAATTATTACACAAAAATATATATATTGAATGTGATAAATATGATGACTCATTATTAGAAAAATTAATTACAACATACTTAAATAACGATGAACATATGAATATTAATAATACATATATAAAATTGTACGGCAATTGGGATCAAGAAAACACTACAATTTTTGATAATATATTTCAAGAAGAATTTAAAAATATTACATTTAAAACAAACAATACGGAACTAATGATTGATATAATGGAAGATGTTTGTTTAGGTTGTACTTCTAAAATTTACATATTAAGTAGCGATGGTAATTTAGCATACGTATTAAAAAAAATAAAAGAAAATTATCAACATATTGATGTAATATTACCTTGGAGACCTTATATTAGCAGAAAAATCAAAAAATATGTTACAAATGTTACAAATAATATTAATTAATATTATTTTAAAAAATATAAAGTTAATTTTTTAAAATATTAAAATGAATAAAATTAATTCAACATCAACAATATCATTACTATCTAACACAAAAACAAAAAAAAATTTTTTAAATAATTTAACAAAAAATTTAATTAATAATGAAAAAAAATTTTGTGCTAATAATTATGACCCTATAAAAAATTTAACATTTATAAAAGGGTCTAATATTTATTTATGGGATAAAAATGATAATAAATATTATGATTTTATTGCTGGTTATTCGGCAGTAAATCAAGGTCATTGTCATCCAAGACTCATTAATACTTTAAACGAACAATCATCACAATTAACACTTACTAGTCGAGCAGTTTATACAGAGGAATTATCAAAATATAGTGAGTTTATTACAAAGATTTTTAATTATGACAAAGTATTACCTACAAATACTGGTGTTGAAGCTGGTGAAACTGCAATTAAAATGGCTAGAGCATGGGGATATAAAAATAAATTTATTCAACAAAATAAAGCCGTAATATTATTTGCTAAAAATAATTTTTGGGGAAGAAGCATAGCAGCATGTAGTTCTTCATCTAGTCCATTATGTTATAATAATTATGGTCCTTATACACCAGGCTTTGAATTAATTGAATATAATAATATATCGGCATTAAAAGAAAAATTAGAAAATAACAAAAATATTGTAGCTTATATGTTAGAACCCATACAAGGTGAGGGAGGTATTATAATACCTAGTGAAAATTATTTACATGAAGTTAAAAAATTATGTGAAAAATATAATATATTACTTATAGCTGATGAAGTACAAACAGGATTAGGAAGAACAGGTGAATTATATAATTTTAAAAAATATGATATTAAACCAGATATTTTATGTTTGGGTAAAGCTTTAAGTGGTGGAATTATGCCAATAAGTGCAGTATTATCAAATAGTGAAATTATGAATTGTATAGCTACTGGAAGCCATGGATCGACATTTGGAGGAAATCCTCTTTCTTGTAAAATTGCAACAACTGCTATAAATATTATAAAAGATGAAGAATTATGTAAAAATTCCCAGAATGTTGGAAAATTTTTTAGAAACGAATTACAAAATTTAAATTTTGATTTAATTAAAGATATTCGAGGTCAAGGATTATTAAATGCTATTGAATTTAATACCGAAGAATTAACAAATAAAGCAATACAAAATCTATTAAATAATGGAATTTTGACAAAAAATACAAATAGAACTACTATTCGATTTACACCTCCTTTAACTATAAGTAAAAGTCTAATGGAACACGCTTTAGAAAAAATATATTATTCTATAAATAAATTATAATTATACATAAATTTATCATATTTTAATTAATTTATCAACATATTCAATATTATTTGAATATATTATATTGTTCATATTTTTTATGCTTTGACAATTTTCAAGTATAATATCATTTATAAATGACTTTAATTTGATTAAAGATTCAAAATTAATAATATTATTATTATATTTTATTTTAAATAATTTCAGTTTTTCAAATATATCAACTTTTGATATAATAATATCTGTAGTTCCGGTTATATTAATTGATTGAATTAATTTATCTATATTCAACCAATTTACTTTTCGTCTTCTTCCTGTTGTTGTTCCTATTTCATTACCTGTTTCGGCAATTAATTTTAATTCTTCATCATCTAATAAACTTTCAGGAAAACAAGTATCAATACCAGAACGTGTATCATATATTTTAGTAGCTCCATATATTTTATTAATTAAATGTGGTGAAAATCCTAAACTACATGCACCATAAGGTAAAGTTGTACTTGATGTTACATATGGATAATTACCTTGTGTTATATCTAACCAGAAACCCTGTGCACCTTCACATAATACATTTCCATATAATTTTTCATCCCATAAATATTTATTAAATTGTTCTACATCTTTAACTTGTATACCTGTTCTAGCATATTTATCTCTGTAACAAGGAGCTATACCTCTTGATGTTGTACCTTGTGATTTATAATTTTTTTTATCATCATCTATATGTTTTTGCGTTACAACATGCGCTTTTGGTGAAATTTTAATTAAATCAATATTAAATCCATTATTTTTTAAATACAATAATTCTTTTTCAAACGATTCTAAATTTACAACACAATCTGGACCAATTATTGAAGGTATATTGAAAAATATACCACATGGTATTAAATGTGTTTTATATTTATTTCCGTCGATATATATTGTATGTCCTGCGTTGTTGCCACCAGCCCATCTACACACAAAATCATATTTTCCATATTTAGATAAATATGCTATTATTTTTCCCTTTGCTTCATCACCCCAATTTAAACCACAACATATATCGACAGAATTAATTGTTTTTTTCATTAATTATATAAATATATTTATGTTTATATAAACTTTTTATGATATAAAATTATAAAACTAATTAAAAAGAAATAATTAATATTATTCAAATATGGATTGGGATAATATTAATAATGCTCCTAAATTCTCAACGTGTTTAGTTGATAAAATTGTTGAAGCAAAAATTGTTTCTGTATATGATGGAGATACAGTTAAAGCTATTTTTCCATTAAATGATGTTTTATATAAATGGAATTGTCGTTTATGTCGAATCGATACACCTGAACTTAGAACAAAATGTTCTATTGAAAAAAAACATGGTTATTTAGTTAGAGATATATTACGTGAAAAAATATTAAATAAAGTAGTCAAATTAAAATGTGGTGATTTAGATAAATATGGTAGACTATTAGTTGATATTTTATGTGATAATGAGACTTGTAATGTAAATGATTGGTTAATTGAAAATAATTATGCTTTCGCTTATGATGGTGGGAAAAAACAATCTTGGAGTGAATATTTACAAAATAATAATCAAGTATAATTTATAAATTTCGATGTATCATTTGATGTATTATAATACCATGATTATTATTAATCCATCTTGACATTATTTTATATAAAGCTGTATTTGTGTCCATTGATGCTATTTTAATATATAAAAAAATTAATTTATTTTTTGGTATTTTTTCTTTTGCAAAATCATATAATAATCTTTTTAATACTTTATTATTTGTTTCAATACAAATATGAATACATGTTGCTAATAATGATATTAATTTCATTTGTATATTATATTTTTATTTTATAAAATTAAAATTTAATTTCATAAAATAATTTTTAATTTTTTTACATCCAAACTACTGATGGTTGTAAAGAAGTTTTATTATTTTGCATATTCCAAAAATTATCACATCTTTCTTTTGAATTTTTATCTAATCCATCTTTTGTTTCATACCAACATTTATGACTATCATATTTAGTTGATACAGGACTATGACGATGCCAATCACATTCTTGTTTCATCATTTCAGTATTTGCATTATCTTTACGATCTTCCCAATATTTTTTATGATGTGTATGCATATCTGCTCTTTGTTGCCATCCTCTAATTGTAGTCCACCAATTATTAGGTTGAGGCCACCAAGTATCAATATGTTGTATTTTAGTATTTACCCATTTATTAATTAGATCAGCTCTACTATTTCTCATACGATCATAATAACTAGCAGCATTATAGTGATGTCTTCTTCTCCAACCTCTAGATCTACGAGCAGCAACACGATGTTGATGTCCTTTTCTATTATACCACCAATAATGATTTCTGTAAGTGATTATATGTTTTGGGGTATTACTTGGAAATTGCCATCTGCGAAGTTGTAATTTATATTGTTCCAATAAACGTTTTCTATATTGACAATAACCTATATGTTTTGATTGCATATTTGAATGATGATTTGACACATTATGTTCATGTTTTTTTTTAACCCATGTTTGACACATATCACCATTATCGCCTATAGTACATGTTTGATTATATTTACTATCCCTAGTGTTTTTTGCTCTTGGGTGACAACCATGTCCAAATCCTTCTTCTAATTGAAATTGCATACTTGTTAATATAACGATTCCTAAAATTGTTAATATAAAAATTATAGATGAAATTCCTTGATTTGTAATTTTCATGTATATATGTATATTATATATATTTTTTTCAATAATATTATTTTATCATATACAAAGTATAAAATAATATATATTTAATATCCATCATTTTCTATAAGATTTCCTTGAAAGTGATTTTTCCAAAAATTATCACAACGCTTTTTTTGATGTCTATCTCCACCAGAAGCATTCCAACATTTTTTACTATCATACCCACTATTAGTCACATCATAACGTTCCCAATCACATTCTTGTTTTAACATTTCATTATTCCAACGATTTTTTTGTCTTTGATGATTACCCATTACATTAAGATGATAATCTGCTCTATTTTGCCATCCTTTTGTTGTAGTCCACCAATTGTTATTTTGTGGGTGAGACAAAATTGCTGTTACTTTACTATGTACCCAATGATTTACTCTTCCACCTCTTTCATTTCTCAAACGATCATAATGACTTGCAGCCCTATAGTGATAGCTTCTCCAATAACCACGATGACGGCGAGCAGCAACACGATGTTGATGTCCTTTTCTATTATACCACCGATATTGATTTCTGTAATGTATTATATCTCTTGGAGTATTACTTGGAAATTGCCATCTACGAATTTGACGCATATATTGTTCCAATAAACGTTTTCTATATAATGCATAATTTCTATGTGTTTCATTATCTCTATAACCTCTTTCTTCAATATTCCATTTCTGTTTATTAATATCCCACATACCACAAAAATCACGTGAATTTACAGTACATTTATTTTTATAATAACTATCATTTCTATTTTTAGCTCTTGTATGACAACCTTTACCAAATCCTTCTAATTCAAATTGTATACTTGTTAATATAACGATTCCTAAAATTGTTAATAAAAAACATATAGATGAAATACCTTGATTAGAAATTTTCATATTATTATTATATATATTATTTAATTAGAAAAGAAAATAATATATAATTATTTAAATGCGGATGTAATTATCTTTCCTAATGAATGAACATTCGGTGATAAATGTTTACAACTTGGTTTTCCAAAAATAAATTCTAAATAAGTAAATTTTTTACCATATTCTATTTTTTTTAATCCTAAATATACAATAAATCCAACAAAAACAGATATTATAACAGAAATAATGATTAGTTTTTTTATTAATTCAATATTTTCTATAAATTTTTTATATTTATCTTCTTTATCATTATGTTTAATATTTTCAACATATATATCAATTAAATACATTACACCAATAGCAACAAAAGAATATAACCAGTAAGGATGATAAGTATTAGTTAAAAATAAAAACGCAATATATAACATAACTGATTCACTAATTAAATTTGTTGATTTTTTTAATTCAGGTACTGTTAATGTTACAAAAAATACTAATGTAACAAATCCTAAAAAATGTTTAACATAAATATTATGTGTAAATAGATCTTGTACTTTACATGGAAATAATTCACCAAGATAATTACCAGATATAATTAAAATAAATATAAATATAGCTACAAATTTTGGTGTTTCACGTTTTAAATCTATTTTATCAAACATATAATATATAATAATATTAATATTATTTATTATAATTAACAACCTCCTCTTAAACGCAAGACAAGATGAAGTGTAGACTCTTTCTGTATATTGTAGTCACTTAATGTGCGTCCGTCTTCAAGTTGTTTACCAGCAAAAATCAATCTTTGTTGGTCAGGTGGAATTCCCTCCTTATCTTGAATTTTAGTTTTAATATTATCAATTGTATCACTTGCTTCTACATCAAGTGTAATAGTTTTTCCTGTGAGTGTTTTAACAAATATTTGCATCTTATAATATTATTCAATAATATATTTTTAAGTCAATTAAAAAATAATATATACATAGATTATTCAACAATCAACAATATCAAAGCTTATATCAATTTGTAAATTATCAATATCAAAGTTTTTTTCAATATCAGTAAGAGAATATTTACTTTGTACATTCAAAGAAATATCTATCAAAACCTTATCTCCACAAAATTCTTGGAATGTTGGGATTGGATTATCTTTATTTATATCAATAGATTTCGTTCTTTTTTGTGGTTGTCTATGTTCGTATCCTTCTATTCTTTCTTTTTCAACAATATTCCATATTTTATTAATGTATTTAATTGCTTCTTCAAACCATAATTTATTTCTTAATATTAAAACACAACTATATTTTTCTAGTTTCCAATATATCGTTCTTATATATATATTGTTATCTGTTTCTTCTTTATTCATATAATCGTTTTGTATTTTTTCGAACCAAATATTAAATTCTTCTTCACTAATTAGTAATGGAGCATAAATATACTTATTTTTATTATTTATACTAAAATGTAACATTACTCCTTTCAAATTATTAACATCGAATTCTTTATTTTTTAAATCAAATCCACCCTCATTTTTAAATTCGTATTCGTTATCATATTCTACAAATTTTGTTTCTAAAAAATCACATTCATTTAAATCACACACTTCCATTTGTAATTGTGTTTGAATCCAATATTCTTCTTTTGGTATTCCTTTTATTTCACGACTTGTTGGATTTTTAATCTCTAACATTCTACCGTACAATGGTGATTCTGGTTCAATATTAATACCATCTGGTGATGCTCCTAAAAAACTATATTTATCATGTTTTATACAACCAAAATCTTCTATTTTTGTATTATATTTTTTTTCATAAATCATAACTGATAAATCTTCATACTTTTGTCCGTGATGTAAACTACTATTTACATTAACATTATATTCATTATGAATAGTAAGTGGTTTACATTTTTCATATATTATTTGATTACGTATTCTATCATTACCAAAACATTTCCATGCATTACTTGCAGTTATTAAATTATATCTATATTCATACCACTCATTCGTTCTTTGATCTGGTTGATACTTATTTCTCAAAATATCTATTTTATTTTTTATTTTTTCTATATTTGGTGTCAAACGAATAAATGTATTTTTATAATATCTTCTTGGAATTATTGTTTGATAAAATATTGTTTTACAATAACTATACCAATAATTAAAATTTTTTCGAATAGATTGAAAACTAGTTATTTTATTAAAATCCTCAACGATTATAAGAAATAATTCATTTATATTATTATATAAATATTCTTCAAAATCTTCATTTGAAACAATTAATGGATCTAATTCAATAAAATTATTCATTAAATACAATATATTTTCTATTAGTGTATCTTCATCATTATCAATTGTCTTCATATTCATAGTTTATATATTTATTAAATATAAGTTAGTGTTTATTATTTTTCAATTTTTATATATATTAATATAAAATCATGAAAAAAATAGAAATCATAGGGAAAAATAATAGATATCAAATAAAAAAATGTACTACAGATAAAGAAGAAAAAACAAGAGAAAAATACAGAGACAAAAAAGATATATTAGATAAATGTAATAATAATATACGCAATATTATTCCTTCTATCTATTTTAAAATGGATTCAAGTAATAATAATTTATACGATGATTATGAAAAAATAGTATTACAAGAATTAAAAAATAAAAGAAATAGTTATATTCAACAAGATAAAAAACATAAATCTATAACCGATATTTCCGATACTATCTCTCTTGAAGAAATTGTAGAAAAGATATTAACATCAAAATATTCTTGTTATTATTGTAAAAATGAAATAATGATTTTATATGATAAAATAAGAGAGAAAAAACAATGGACTTTAGAAAGAATAAATAATAGTATTGGGCATACAAATAATAATTGTGTAATTGCTTGTTTTGAATGTAATTTAAAAAGACGTGATAGTAATATGCATAATTTTAAATTTACAAAACAATTAAAAATTAATAAGACGTTCTAAAAGAACTTAAAACTAATTTTAAATTTAGAATTATATGGCTAATAAATATGTATCACAAAATGATTTATTATATAATAATTTAATAGATTTTTATAGTAAAAATCCTCAAAATTTAAAAAAAATGCTAGGAATAATTAATGGTGAATCTAAAATATCACTACGAATTGTAGATTGGTTTGCAACTAATTATTCTAAAAAATATTATACATTGTATAATATTGTAAATGATAATAATAATGAATTAAAAAGATTTAAAGTATATATTGATTATAAATTAAAATTAAAAGCATATTCAAAAAAACGTTTTGACCCTTTTTGTAGATGGGAACGTATTAGTATTCCTTTCGAAGAAGATAAATGTATTCAAACAACTCTTGGTCAATTAAATTTCTTTAAATGGGCAATTGAAAATCAAGTTATTGATTATATTGAAAGACATCATAAAGAAATAGAAGATGATATGAACTCGAGAAATAGTTCATCTAGAAAAAAAGAATTACAAAGTGATAACAAACAAACAAGAAAAAAACGTGAAGAATTATCAATTTTAGCATCAAAATCAATTAAAAAAGAAGATGTAGAAATTGTTGTAAAATTTACATAATTTAAATATATTCATAATAAGTTATATAATTATGAATATATTATCGAATATTTGTATGGGTTTAACATCATCTAATATTAAAAAAGCTAATTACGAAGATATTCAAAATTTACAAAAATATAATAATGATATGTTATTAATAAATACATTAAATATTAATGAACAAACATGTTTAATACACGGTACATTATCATATAATAAAGAGGAAAATTTAATAAATAATATGATTAATACTAGAAATTACAATACAAAAATTATTGTATATGGTAAAAATTATTCAGATTATTCAGCATATAAAAAATATGAACAATTTAATCAATTGGGATTTTTAAATGTATATATTTATGTCGGTGGTTTATTTGAATGGTTATGCTTACAAGATATTTACGGTAATGATTTTTTTAAAACTAGTAGTAAAGATTTAGATATTATAAAATATAAACCTATTTCTAATATTACTACAAAAGCAATTGAATAATATAAAGATCTCAAATTTACTCACAAAATACAGGGATTATTTTACTATTATAATTAGAAATATTAACACATTTTTTATTACCACAAAATTTGAATATAAAATTAAAATTATAACTATAATATCCTAGACTATTTCTAAAAATATCTTCAATATCCCTCTTCATTTTTATATCTATATTTTTTAACATAACAATAATTATTTCTTTTGATATGTATTTTACTTTTATATCTATGATTATTAATTCTTTTTTGTTAATTTTATTAATAATATCATTTATTTTTATTACATTAAATTCATTATCACTTACACATTTTGCTTGTTTTCCTATTAGATTTTTAATATATGTTTTTCCATTTCTTTTAAATACTTCACCATAATCATCTATACAATACTTTATTAATGGTTGTGTTTTTAATATGTATGATGTAATTACTAATTGATTTTTTTCATTATTATCAATATCAACTATTTCATCAAATACTTCATATACTGTATTATCTTCTTTTGTTTGTTGTGCTATTTGTCCAAATTCTACTGTTCCATATGATAATCTAATATCACATTTTTTAAAGATTGTTTTTATAAATTTATATTGACATGTATATAAATATTCTGCACTTAAATCCATACAATCTGGTACATGGTCTAATTTAATATTATTAATTAATAATAATTGTGCTATTCTAAAAATATTACTAGGAAAAGCTACTATTATTTTTGGTTTAAATGAATTTAATGTATTTATAAATTCAAATACATGATTTATATCTATATCATTGTTTGTAATTTTTGGATATAATGATTGTACGTTATAAAAATATAAAAAATTATTTAAATAATTTAAAATTTTTACACTATTTGCACCATGAGCGTAATATAATAAAATTTTATCATTCTCTCTCCATCCTAAATTATAAAAACACCTAGTAAAACCATATGATGCTAATATCAACTCTTCTTTTGAATACCATTGATAAAAATATTGTTTACTTGAACCACCTGTTATCTGGCATATTGCGTAATTATCATACCATACTTTTGTAATAAATTCATACATTCTATAAAAACTATAATTATATACGTTGTTTTCTTTTTTCTCAGCCCAATTATTTTGTACAGTTTCTTTAGAATTTAATAATAATTTTACATTTTTATTTAAAAAATCATTTTGATTATTTCTAATATCTTGTTTGTAAATAATTGGAAAATTTTTTAAATCATCATATTTGTATTGTCTGTAAAATTTTATATTATTAGAAACATACTTAATATATTCTTTTTTATTAATAATATTTTTTTTATTTATAAAATTATTTAATGTATTAATAGTATGATATTTAAATTCATTGATAAATTTATTCACAAAAAATATTACTAAAAATACTATTATTATTATGAAAATAAAAAATGAAATTAATAATTTATTAATTACCATTTATATATATATTTTATATATATAAAATAATATGAAAGCATTTTTCTATATAGTAATTATACTACTAATATGTATTATTTTACTATGAAATATATAATATGTAATTTATGTTTTGATGAATTTCCTGATACATACGAAGTAGAATGTAGCATTTGTAATAAATCAATATGTATGGGATGTTGTATAAATATAAAAAAAATAAAAAACAAAGAAAATATTAAAAATTCTTGTGTTTGTTATTCATGCATTAAAACTAATATAAAGTAATTTTATCAATACAAATTATGAGTAAAACATATTCAGATAATATAATTCAAATTGATAATATTTTATATTCAACAGATAAATTGGCAATAAATCATCCAGGTGGTAAATTATTTGTTCAAGTATTTGGTGGTAAAGATGCAACAAACGCTTTTATGAGTTATCATAGACGTTTATTTCCACATAGTAAAATGATTTTTGCAAAGTTATTAACATTAGAAGATAAAAATATCGAACGTATGGATCCTGAATATATTGAATTATCTAAAATTATTGAGCAAGTAATATCTCGCAACAATTCTTTTGCTGATTTTAATTATTATTTAAAAGTATTCTTTTTGCTATTATTTACATTAAGTTTTGAATTATATACACATTATACAAGTAATTATTATATTTTTAATTGTACATTAATAGGTTTTTTATATGCTTTAATTGGATTAAACATTCAACATGACGCAAATCATGGTGCTATTTCAAAAAATCCTAATATTAATAGAATACTTGGTTTGACACAAAATTATATTGGAGGTTCTGCTATTAATTGGATTCATCAACATGTTGTTCAACATCATATTTATACAAATGATGTTAATGATGATCCAGATATTATGGGTAGTGATATATTGAGATTAAACCCTTTACAAAAAATATTACCAATTCATTCATATCAATATATTTATACATTTTTAATAATAGGATTATTTGGTTTTGTTACTGTAATTAATAGTATAACTAATTTAAAAAATGGTGTTATACACACACCAATGAGTAGTTACACAAAAATATATAGGTTACGTGAAATATTTGGGTCAATATTCTTTATATTCCGTTGGATAATATTACCATTAAATAGTAATAATAATATATATTCTTTATTAAATACAATTCCATTATATATTGTTGCTGGCTATTATTTAGCATTTTTTTTTATTATATCACACAACTATGAAGGTGTAGTTATATTTGATAAAAATTCAAAATATGGTTTTTTAAGGCAACAAATAATGTCTTCTTCAAATGTTGGAGGTAATTGGTTATGTTTTATTAATGGTGGTCTAAATTATCAAATTGAACATCATTTGTTTCCTAGAATAAGTCATGTACATTATCCAAAAATATCCCATGTTGTTAAAAAATACTGTATTAGTAAAAATATTCCATATAAACATTTTCCATCTATTTACGATAATTTTGTATCATGTTCAAAACACCTTTATAATATGGGTAATAAATTAACAATAAAAACCGATTAAAATAAAAAAAACTCCCGAAGGAATTCTTTTTTTATTTTTTTTTATATATATTTACATTTTTTGGTTTGCAATACGACTAGATCTTCTCAATGTTTCTGTTACTACTTCATTTTTAATATTTTTCTTTTTTTGTACTCTCTTAGATTTTCTTAGCTTCAGTAGAGCATCTGCTGCATCATTGATATCGCGATGTTCTTGTTGTTCTTTTTCAATCTTCTGTTTTTTACGTTCTTCACGTTTCAACGAAAGCAACTGTTTTCTGTATTTCGCCTCAATTTCGTTGTGTTCTTTTTTCCATTCTTCCATGTCATGAGGATAGAATTGCTTTCGAACGAAATAAGAACGATGATCTTTCAGTTCTCTTTGCATGTCGTGCCAAACCATAAGTTCACTTTTATTCTCCATGTTAGTTGTCATTTTATTTTTATATACACATTATTGTATACATTACAAATCGATTTTTTTTTATTTATATTTAAATAATAAAATTTGTAATAATATATATATGTTATCTTTAATTAATAAAAAAAATAAAGAATGTGATAAATTTTATAATAATTATATAAGTTGTTTATATTTACACTCATTTGAAGGTGCTCATACATTTTTTGAGTGTGAAAAACAAGGTCAAGAATATTATAAATGTTTACAATTTATAAAAAAGAAAAAGACAGTATCAAAAAATATTGATTCATTATTAAAAAAAAAAATTGATTAAAATTATATTTAAATATTTATTTTAAATATAATTATGGATTTTACTCAAAATAAATTGGTAAAATTAGAATGGGAATCTATTGAAAAAAATGTAAGTGAAGATGAAAAAAATATTATAAAAATGATTAATGATGGATTTTATAATATAGATATTACGTTTAACAAAAATATTAGTATTCTTGGTTTTATGAAAATATCTATTGATAAAGATAATTTTGAATTATTTAATTATGAAATATTCGAAATCTATTTATCAAATAAAATTAATAAATTAAAAAAAAATTATAATATTCAATATGAAATTTCTAATCAAAAAAAAATGAAAAATTTAAAAAAAGCAGATAAAATGCGTATTGAACAAAGTAAGAAATTAAATATTGAAAAAATGGATAATATTTATGAATATGGTTTACTATTAATATTTGAAAAAATGTTAAAAAATTTTAAAATGAATAATGATAGATATGTATTTTATTATTATACACTTGAAGTTATGCTTAAAAATAATATTAAATATACCAACACTATTTTACTTGATTTTATAAATATAAACATTGAAAATATTAGAAAAAATATTTCATATGAAAAATTAATAACAAATTCTAGAAAATATATTGAACAAAATAAATATATATTACATTATCAAAATATTAACTTATATCAACATCAAAAAAGAATATTTTCAATATTTAATAAAGATAAAGATAATGATGCTAAATTAGTATTATACACTGCGCCAACAGCAACAGGAAAGACATTGACACCTATTTCAATAAGTCAACAGTATAAAATAATATATGTTTGTGCTGCAAGACATGTTGGTTTAGCTTTGGCAAAGTCAGCAGTTTGTATGCAAAAAAAAATAGCATTCGCTTTTGGTTGTAACAGTGCAAGTGATATAAGATTACATAATTTTGCAGCTAATAAATTTATCAAAAGGGATGATGGATCAGGAAAAGATATTAAGTATAAAAATGGTATGAAAAAAATAGATAATAGTGATGGAAGTAAAGTTGAAATTATGATTTGTGATATACGTTCATATGAATTTGCGATGTATTATATGTTACAATTTAATGATAAAAATAATATGATTATGTTTTGGGATGAACCAACAATATTCTTAGATTATGAAACTCATGAAAATCATCATTATATTCATAATGTATGGTCAAAAAATAAAATTCAAAAAATAATATTATCATCAGCAACATTACCAAAAGTAAATGAATTGAGTAATCTTGTAAATGATTTTCTAGAAAAATTTTGTGATAATAACCCAATAATTGAAACTATTAATAGTCATGATTGTAAAAAAACTATACCACTTTTGGATAATAATTATTATACATATTTACCACATCATGTATGTGATGATTATATCGAATTAAAAAAATCTATAGAATTTTGCAATAATAATTTAACTTTATTAAGATATTTTGATTTACATGAAATATCCTGTTTTATTAAATATATTATTAAACATGAATTTATAAATACAGAAGAATTATTAATAAATAATTATTTTACACAAATAAGTGATATTAACATGCAAAATGTAAAAACATATTATTTGAAATTATTAGAACAAATAACTCAAGAACAAGGGGACAAAATAATGGATCATTTTAATAAATTTAAAAGTAAAGATACACGATATTTGGAAAATAAAAGTAATACAGAAGATAAAAATGGAACTAATATTTCTAGTTATGATGCATATACTTTAACTGATGGACCTACTATTTATATGACTAGCAAACCTGAATTAATTGGTAAATTTTGTTTAAAACAATTAAAAATACCAAGTAATATATTAAACGGTTTAATGGATTCAATTCGATTTAATAATGTAATTCGTGATAAAATTGGCGTTTTAGAACAAAAAGTTGAAGAATATCAAAATGCTAATACTGAAAATGAAAATAAATTAAGTAATGAAAAACGATTACCACCTGAAATAAAAGAAGCAGAAAAACAAATAAAAAAATTAATTGAAGCATTAAAACCAATTTCATTGGATGAAATATGGATACCAAATTCATTAAATCATATTAAAAAATGGGTATCAAAAGAAATTTTAGATGTAGTTTTAAATGAAGACAATTTACCTTATAGATCAGCAATTTATGAAGAAGATGTATTAGAAATAATGAAATTAAATAATGTTGAAGATATTTGGAAATTATTATTGTTATTAGGTATTGGTGTATTTGATACAAATGTTAATAAAAGTTATTTAGAAATAATGAAAAAATTAGCTGATAATGAAAGATTATATTTAATAATTGCATGTGATGATTATATATATGGAACTAATTATCAATTTTGTCATGGTTTTATAGGAAAAGATCTAGAAAATATTTCACAAGAAAAATTAATTCAAGCTTTAGGAAGAGTGGGTAGAAATGCTATTCAAAAAGATTATACTGTAAGGTTTAGAAATATTAATAATATAAAAAAAATATTTACTAGTCAAAATTATAAACCAGAGGTTATAAATATGAATAATTTATTTAAAACATACTAATAAAAAATATTCTGTAGTTAAATTATATATGTCAAATAAAGAAACAACTTTTGAAGATTTTTATGAATCACTTAATTTATTAAGATTAGAAAGAACCAATGATAAGGATAAAAACAAATTATTCAATAGAATTGTAGGAAAATGCTTAAAAAATTGTTATCCAGATATAAAAAAAGAAAAAATTAATAGTTATAAAAATAAAGTTTTTTTTGTTCTTGTTGACAAAAGTGATGAAAGAAGTCAACAATATTTAAAACCTTATGGTTTTTTTACAGTAAAACTTCAAACAGAGAAGGGTATTAATAGTTTAGTTTTATATGATTTATGTAAAGCATTCAAAGGAAGTGATAATGATATGATATGTAGAATAATGCTTCATAAATTCATTGAACATTTAGAAAAAGAAAATTATTTATTTGATGACTCAAAGAAAAACCAACATATTGTTCATGAAATAGTATTATATGTAAATACTTCTAATAAAGGGACATTATCATGTTATAAAAAAAGTGGGTTTGAAACAATTGGTAATGTTGTATTTTTAGGAGAAAGTAAAGAAAAATTTGAAGAATTCAAACTTAGTTTAGCACCAAAAGAATTATTAGAACATAATAATTTACCTGGTATAAGTGACTCAGCTAATAAAAATTTACTAAATGCTCCTGCTAATAATATTCAAGAATTAAAACCAGCAATTATTGCACAAAGTAGCAAAAAAGCTAATGCTGATTTAGGTGAAGTTGTTGATCAAATAGAAACAATTCGTAGTCAAAATACATTACTAAATAATAATACTGCTATCAATAGTAATAAAGGAAACACTAATATTGAACCTCCTAGTAATGTTTATGAAAATAAACCTATTACAACACCAAGTGTTAATGTTCCTTCTGTTAATAAAGTAAATGCAATTCCTGATACTCCTGTAAATAGTCCTGCCAATGTAAATGTATCTCAACCAAACACACCAGCTACATCTGTTATACCTAGCATTGAAGATGTTGATAATCTAATAGATAACGGTGAAGAATTAAAACAAAATGAGGTAGCACGAGAAATGGATAATGGTTTTTCAAATGTTGTAGAAAATACTCAACCTGAAAATAAAGGTATTGTTAATAGCGTTACAGAAGGTGTAACTGGTACAGCAGATAATGTTACTAAAGATATTTTAGGTAATAATAATAGTACTAATACTAGACCATCAATAGGAGAGGGCGCTTCTATGGCAGCTACTGCTGCAAGTGAAACAGCACAAGGTGCTATAAATAGTGCATCTCAAGCATTATCTAATACTGGTAAAGCTATTAGTAATACAGCAGGTAATGTTACACAACAAGCAAGTAACGCTATATCAGGAGCTACTGAAACAGCAACTAATGCTGTTACATCAACAGCATCAACAGCTACTGAAGGAGCTACTGAAGCTATGGAATCTGCAACTGAAACTATCTCTCAAACAGCTGATTCTATTGGTGAATCCATTTCAAATGGTGTTAAACAATTTACAGATAGTATAAACATATTTAATACTCCAACTGATGAAACTGCTGCTTCTGCTAATACAGAAACAACACAACAACCTCAACAACCAATTGTAGGTGGTAGAAAATACAAAAAATCTTCAAGAAAAAAACAATCATCACGAAAAAATAAAAATTCTAAAAAAAAGAAAGCTAGTAAGAAAAAGAAAGCTAGTAAGAAAAAGAAAGCTAGTAAGAAAAAGTAAAGTCTTAAAAAATATTTAATATATATTGTATTTTATGATTCAACATATATTATTAATAATTATGTTTTACTCTTGATTATCTAATTTCTTTTAATATTGATTCAACGATATTTGCTGGAATTACATCTTTTAAATTATCTGTTATTTCATTATCAAATGGTGCTCTTCCTTGTAATAGCTTATATTTATTTGTAAAATCATCTATTTGTCGTCTATATACTTCACGTTCCTTACGTTTTTCTATTTGAGCAATTTGGTCTGGGTCTTCATATAACACTGCTTCTTTCTTTTCTGTTTTATACCAATTTCTACGAACTTCATTGGTAGATACTAGTTCATCACATACATCTGGTTTTTTCAAATATTTTAAGGGATTTTTTGCTTTTTGACGTTCAATTTTTTTCATTTCTAAATTATAATCATTAAAAGTCTTATTTATTTCATCATCAATATTCACTTCTCCATTATTTTCTACATCTAATGGTTGATGAAATAAATCTTTGAATTTTTCTTTGTAACGAATATTTACTTCAGTAGTATTAAGTTCAGCTTCTTTATTTTTTCCAAATTTTGCTTGAAATTCAGCTACTATTTTATCTTCTATATCTGGACTAATTTCTATTAATCTATCAAATTCTTCTTTATAGCTTTTTAACATTTCCATAGGTTTTTCACGATCTTTAGGATTCTTTGTTAATTCAACTTTTATATTTTGACTGAATTTCCCCCATGATATTGCACTTACTCTATGTGCCTCACAATATTGGGTAATTTTTAAAAATTGTTGTATTGTTGTCAAAATTCCAGCAAAAATATTAATAGTTCCAATTATCATTTGAGCTAAAACTCTTTGTGCAGGTGGAAATTTGTCTTGAGCAAAACTTGCTGTACCAGATATTGTTGACATTATAATTACTGGAATTGTATAACAAGCATTTCTAAATGAGAATATTTTATATGAACGACTATGTAACCATCTATAACACATAGCTTTATCAGCCCATTCTACAAAAATTTCTTCATGTTGTTCTGTCCATCCATTTAATTCAACTAAACTAAAAGAATTATTTGATTGTGGTCCCGTAGAACTTTGAGACAAGGTTTCCATATCTTTATATAATCTTTTTTGTTATTATTTCTTTATATATATTATTATGAATAACGAAATAGAAGAACCAAAAAATGAAATTTTTTATATATGTGAAAATATTGAAAGTTTCTTTGCTCATATTGAACATAAATTAAAAGTATTAAAATCAGAACAAGTTGTATTACAAAAAAATAATACAGCTTCTCTACATTCTTTTTGTTTGGATAGTTTAAATTTTCAAATGCGTATGTTTAAAACGTATACTGAAAATTATTCTAAAATTTACAAAACATTAAATAATCAAATTTATCGTGACTATTATAAATTATATAAATTAATGTCAAAATATATTGTTGAACATATTAATGATAAAAAAATAATTATGCTTATAGAAAATGATACATATCCTATTTATAAAGATTTAGAAGTATATACAGAATATGATTTTAATATTTTAAAACAATTATATGATAATATTATTAACATTGTAAATGGTTTAGTTGAATTTTGTAAAAATAAAAATAATTTTTTAAATGAACAAAAAAGTTTAATTTTGAAAGGTTATGATATTGAAAATCTTATGAAATCACATATTTTCAGTAAAGAAGTTATTGAATCTCATATTAAATTATATAAGGAATACCTTACACTATTTAAACAAAATAAAGAAAAATATTTAAATGAACTATACACTAAAGTTTATAATTTATATTATGAAATGCCTCCTGTAAATGGAAATAATGTAATTAATGAAAATATTAAGAATAATAATCATACCGATCAAAATGAAGAAAATGATGATAATAAAAATAAAATTTTACCGGATTTACCATCCAGACCACCAACTCCAACAAAAAAAACAGAAAATTATGAAGAAACACAAAACGTACTAATACATAATAATTCATTGATTGATTTAACATTGAATTCTGTAAAAGAAGAAGAAGAAGATGATGATTATCAAGAACAAATCAGTTTAAATAATAGTGAAACATACATTGAATCAACTAATATACAACATCATGATTCTATTAATGAAGAAGAAGAAGAAGAAAATATAATTAACACTAAAGAAAATAATGTAATTATAAATGAGGTACAACCAATTGTTGAAGAACAACAACCTAAAAAACGAGGACGAAAACCCAAAGTAAAAAAATGAGTATATAATAATTAATTTTAATATATAAATTATTATATGAAACGTAATATATTTAACATATTTTTAAATAATACAGAAAATAATTTTTCAAAAAATTTCATAAAAATAAAAGAAAATAATAAATGGAAATGGTATTCACATGGTGAGATATTATCTTATGTAAATAATTGTTCTTATAAATTAAAACAATATAATCTAAAAAAAGGTGATCGAATTGCTTACAAAGGTAAAAATTCATTAGAATGGTTAACATGGAATTTAGCAACATACTCTAATGGTTGTGTTTGGGTTCCAATGTATGCAGAACAAGATATTGACTATTGTAATCATATAATTAACGATAGTCAATCTAAATTATTAATTACAAACGAAAATTTAAATTTAAAAAATATAGAAATTATTTCTAATGAAATCGAAAAAGATAATTACAATAATATTTCATATATTAATAATAAAGTAAGTAATTTTATATATACATCTGGAACAACGGGTAAACCAAAAGGTGTTGTATTAACACATGAAAATATTTTATCTAATTTAGATGGAATACATGAACGTTTTAAAAATAATCCTGATAATATTACAAGTTTAAATATATTACCTTGGGCACATATATATGGTTTAACATGTGAACTATATTATAATTTACTATATAATAATAAAATAGCGTTGTGTAGTGATAAGACGGTATTTATAAAAGAATGTAAAGAAGTAAAACCTGATGTATTATATGTTGTACCAAAGGTACTAGAAACTGTTAAATCAAAAATAAATTTTTTAGATAAACCTGTTATCAAAAACTTATTACCATTTGTATTAAAACGAATATTTGGAGGCAAATTACAAAATATTTTTATTGGTGGAGCAAAATTAGATAATAATACTAAATATTTTTTTGAAAATAATAATATTAATATTTGCGAAGGTTATGGTAGTAGTGAATTATCTCCTATTATATCATTAAATCATACTGAAAGTCCTAGAAATATTGATTCTATTGGTAAAATATTGGATAAAGTAGAAGTTAAAATTATAGATGATGAAATATGCGTTAGTGGTCCTAACCTAATGAGTGGGTATTGGAATAATTTAGATGAAACAAAAAAAGTATTATTTGAAGATAATAATAAAACATGGTATAAAACAGGTGATAGTGGCTATATTGAAGATGACTTTTTATTTTATACTGGACGTATTAGTGAAAATTATAAATTGAGTAATGGTAAATTTGTAAATGTTAGTGAATTGGAATCAAAAATAAAAAAATATATTTCAGGTAATTTTATTGTTTATGGTGATAATTATGATCATAATATATTAATTACTGATAGTTATGAAAAACCTGAATTAAATATTATTAATAGTATTATTGAAAATTATTTACAAATAAAAACAGTAATTTTAATAAATAATAATATAATGGAACAATTTTTAACACCTAAAATGTCTATAAAAAGAAAAGCTTTAATAAATCATTTAATAAAGATTAAATGTATTTAATTAGTACCTAACCAAACACTATTCATAGGATCATTATTAGTTTTAAAAATATTTTTAAAACCTTGATTTTTCATAATATTTACTAAATTAGTATTATAATATTCAAAAACATGTGGTTCTGTAACTTCAAATGCCCATTTTCTAAAAAAATTGCCATTCAAACTTGTTAACAATCTTTCTGAATCTAAATCAATAATTGCACACGTTCCACCTGGTTTTAAAACTCTTTTAATTTCTTTAAAAACATTATTTGTTGCTTTTAATGGCATTTCATGAAACATAAATTGAACAGTAATTAAATCAAAACTGTTATCTTCAAATGCCATTTCTTCTGCATTATTATGAAAATATGATATACCTTTTCTATTCATATTTGATCTATATGTTGCTAATGCTATAAAATATGGACTTAAATCTAAACCATATAATTTTTCATTTTTCAAATTATTTTTTAAATGTTCAGTACTTATACCAACAGAACAACCAATATCCAATATATTTTTAAAATTATTATTATTTTTATAATTTATTATATTATTTGTAAAATTATTTCTTAACCACGATTCACTTATTTTTGGATTATTATTTTTCCAATAATTTACACTCATACTTATTGTAGCACCCTCACCTTCTAATGCAGCATCCCAATTTAAATTTCCTTCATCATAACCATGAAAAGGTTTTACATAATAATCAGGATATGTTATTGTTTTATTTTCCAACATAAATTTATGTAATTTTATTTTATCAAAACTTTCTTCGTTTGAATATTTTTCAATATAACCTTCCCAATCAATACCAATATCTGTTGCTCGTTTTATAAACCAACTTCTAGCTTTATCTTTTAAAAATTTGCTAGTATAATCCCAACTATATGTAAAATCGCTTATTTGTGTATTTGTAACATATGTAAAACGTTTTTTATTTGATTTTAAAATGAAACTATCATTTTCAACAAAAAAATATATAATTAATAATAATTGTAAAATTAACATTTATTATTAATAATATAATTGGTTTTATATTATATTCGTAACTATTTGTTTAATTAATGGAGGTGGGACAGCATTACCAATTTGTGTTACTTGCTTTGTCCAATCACCATTTAGTTTATAATCACTTGGAAATCCTTGTATTTGTTTTAATTCATCTGGTAATATTACTCTTAAAAATGTACCATTCTTATTTTGTATTGGAACAAAGAAACGAGGTAGACGTCCAT